>Ga0189284_100035_pt1 | contig 264629 bp, 232 predicted proteins | sample N32C7minimetaG_FD_130314 | JGI IMG/M metagenome (GOLD analysis project Ga0189284, IMG submission 130314) | Marine microbial communities from the Costa Rica Dome - N32 C7 mini metaG | ecosystem: Environmental > Aquatic > Marine > Oceanic > Photic zone | place: Costa Rica: the Eastern Pacific...
CAAAACTGGGGGTTGACCGTTCAGCAGTTGGCTATTAAATTTGGAGACCGGCTGCCATTAGACATAACACGAGATCCCAATAACTATTAACCAATAATCAGACAGAGTTTAGATTACACTCCCCGCTTGGTGTCTATTTTAGATTTTGCTTTACACTCTCTACCTGATTTATGAAATTGAACTTCAAAACCATAATCGGACTGAGCCTTATTTTTATGGCAATTTTCATGATGAGAGATTCAACTTATATTTTTATAAAAAGTTTTTTGGTGGCTAATGGAAGTTCAATTTGGTTTGCGGTGCTTTTCAATTGGTCATTAATTGGCACTTCATTTTTATGTGGTGTCGTTCTAATTAAAATTGTTTTATCAAATAAAAATAGTCACATAGCATTTTTAAAAGGATAATGTCAAGAGCGCATAATTCCCATCGTAATAGATGTTATGTTCATTCATTTAGTCCGGTAAATGCCCGTTTCATCCCTAATAGCGTGGTCGCTTCGCATGCATGGATAAGTTTTTAATGACAAAGGAAATCAATGGGATATTTAAATATCAAGTAATCACACAATTATGCCTACCATCCAACAACTTATAACCTGCCTTTTCAATAACAACCATGTTGGTAAAGCCCACCCAATTACAGCCCGAAGGTTAGCTCAACATTTTGGTGTTTCCGATGGAGGAACTGAAGTACCAATAAGAAACTTGATCAGAAACACGATCGATCAAGGTGAGTTAATCGGAAGTTCAAATAGGGGATTTTATATTATGAACGATCTATCAGAGGTAGAAGATAATTTAAATTTTCTCCAAAACAGGGCTGAACTAATATTAAGCAGGCGAAGAGACATGCTTAACAACTGGAATAATCAACAGAATCAAGAAAATCCTTCAAATCTTCCAGATTTAGAAATCAATGATGTGTAAATTCAAATAGTAAACTCCATCGAAAAGAATTTTTAGAGAAGTACACTTGTAGACAATAAGTATCATTTCTATATTAAGGCATGATTGAAAAAAGCACTCATAGAATCCATCTCAATAATGCCGATAACCTTTCAAAAGTAGAGGATAATTCAGTTTCATTGGTTGTAACATCTCCTCTTTATCCCTTGATTGAAATGTGGGATGAAAGCTTTTCTGCTCAAAACAAGGATATTGCCAAAGCATTAGATAAAGGTGAACCAGAACATGCCTTTGAACTCATGCATAAAATTTTGGACGAAGTATGGAAAGAGTGTTCGCGGGTTTTACGTGATGGTGGTGTAGCCTGTATCAATATCGGAGATGCAACCAGAACGATTGATAAGAAATTTCAACTTTTTTCCAATCATGCGAGAATTATTTCTTCATTTGTAGAACTGGGTTTTTCCAACCTTCCGAATATCATATGGCGCAAGCAGACGAATGCACCAAACAAATTTATGGGTTCGGGAATGTATCCGCCCGGTGCCTATGTCACGCTTGAACATGAGTTTATTTTGGTGTTCAGAAACGGGAATAAGCGAGAGTTTTCGGCAAAAGAAAAACAGAATCGCAGGGAAAGTGCCTATTTTTGGGAAGAGCGTAATAACTGGTTTTCAGATTTATGGGAATTAAAAGGAACAACTCAAGTGCTATCAGAAAACGGAGCACGGGACAGAAGTGGTGCCTACCCGTTTGAAATTCCCTATCGGCTTATCAATATGTTTTCTGTCAAAGGTGACACCATACTTGATCCGTTTATCGGAACCGGAACTACTTCGCTTGCAGCCATTGCATCTGGCCGTAACAGTATTGGATACGAACTGGAATCTGAATTTTCCTCAACTATTGAGCAAACCTTGTTATCAGAATCAAATCTGAAATTGATCAACAATACGATTCGCAAACGTATTCTCAATCATAAAGAATTTGTCAATCAGCGAATTGATGAAAAAGGCATTGAAAGCGTAAAGCATTATAACGAATGGTTTGATTTTCCTGTCATGACAAGACAAGAAAAAGATCTAAAACTTCAATTTGTTGAGAACATTCAAAAGTTGGATAATAACATTTTTAATGCGTCCTATATTCAGGAATCTTTATTAGATTACCAAGGTTCTCAATCACTCTTTTCGCAAGTGTAGATTAAAAATCGAATTCAATCGTAATACCGCCTTTCTTCTTTTCATAGTAGATGATCTGTACGTGTGTGGCTTGATGCTCACAGGAATGTATCCGATATACCCGTCAATTCCCCTGCTTTCTTCCTCTTTTGTTGCAAGTCGATAATCGGTTTCTTTGATATCAGCGACTTTCTTCAGAATAGCTTCCTGAAAGCGAAGACCAATGAAGGTTTTGTACAAAACTAAATCTTTGACCCACGTTTCGATCATCTCGCGGTCAATCTTCTTGATTGCATTCTTAAGCTTGATAACCATATCCTCCACTTTATCACTGGCTTTATCCCTTGCATCAGGGTGCCTTTCCTCATACCACTCAACCCATTCATCAATTGTTCTGCCATCAAATTCCTGAATCAAATCGCTCATTTGTCCCACTACTTTGGGTCTGGTACCTTGCGAATTTTGATTTGCTAAGTTTAATATTTGTGTGGTGTATTTGGGGTAATCAGGTACTTCACCTACAACAATGTCCTGAATCTCGTCATATTTTATTTTGACCTTTGTACTCATAAATCCTCAAATAATTCACTCAATGATATTTCGAAAGCCTTCGCTATTTTTTCGAGATTAACAATGGACACATTCCTTTTACCCTGTTCTATACCAGCGATATAGGTTCTGTCTAATCCACAGAGATTTGCAAACTGCTCCTGGCTTAAATCGCGCTGGTGTCTCAGTTTCCGAATTTTGTTTCCTATTTTACTTTTAATATCCATCGGCAGAGAATAGCACTATTGTAGCCGATAAATCAACGGACTATAAGTCACATCTGCCACTAACAAGCATTCAACACGGACTTGATCACTCATTGCATTTAAAAAGATTTTCAGAGTTGCAGTAAGTTCATACTTTTATCACTTTAGTAGCTAAAAATGGCCAAGCCGGTTAAACGCCAGACCGTTATACGCCTTTCCCTGCTCGTTCGGTTTAAATGTTAATAAGATTAATTACATTGAAAGTATGTCTGAAAAAAAACTCACAAAACAACTCAAGAAACTTCCATCTGGAGCCCAAGAAGAAGCGGCGGATTTCGTCGAATTTCTATCTAAAAAGTATCTTCAACAATCAGAAGAAACTGATTCATCTAAGAAAAAGTCTATTTTGGAAAGTTCATTTCGGGGAATGTGGAAAGATCGGGAAGACATGCAGGACAGTACAAAATGGGTTCGAGAACTTAGAAAAGGTCGATTTTCTGACTAATCAATTTTATGGCTCAAATTGTAATTATTGACACAGACATTCTCATCGACTTTAGCCTGGACAGATCTGAAACTGAACCAAAAACCCATGTCCCAATCAAACGGTGCGAGCTTGGCTGTCCAGCGGGGCAGTAGCTATTTTTAAGTTTCCGAACCTTCCAGCCTGTGTGAAAAGTATTATGCTAAAAAAGTGGGGCTAAGTTTATTAGGGAAACAGTTTACTTCAGCAAGCCCTCCAAGGATTCAGAATCCTTGGAGGGCTTTTTCCTAAAAAATTAATGAGTCTGTTCACAAGTATTGAGTTTTCCCACAAGCTGTCCGGCTCGGAATGTCACGGATGATCACCCGGTCAGCTTTTGGAAAAGTTTTTAAGGAATTTTATACCCAATGCCCCAACAAAAAAGCCACCCCAATTTCTCAGGATGGCTCAAGCTTATCTGACTAAACAGACATTCATTCGTCGTCTGTCAACGGTCAATGGTCGTAATTCAAACTAATTCCCCGTACGATTCGGAGTTCTTGGCGTTGGCCACTCCATCTGCTCGCCCGTTCTTGGGTTGATGGGGAGAACAGCTTTATCGCGTGGAAAGGTTTCCGGGTCTTCACTCGCCATATAAGTTAAAATAGCGGTCAGAATCGCATTATTCCGAACATCATCAAAAACGATCTTGTCGTAGGTATCGCGGTTGGTATGCCAGGTGTAATTCCAGTAGCTCCAGCTCAGCGAACTCAAAGAGAAGCCGGGAGCTTCTGCAGATACAAAGGAAGCATAATCAGAACCGCCGCCGCCGGGAGTGCCAGGGAATGTGGTTTCAATATGTTGGGTAATATCACGCGGAACAGCTTCCAGCCAGCGGCCCAGGAACTCATAGGCATGCAGGAAACCCTGTCCTGAAATTCGGACAACCCGGCCGGTCCCATTATCCTGATTAAAGAGCGCCTGCATATTGTCAACAATCTCAGGATTATCCGCAACGTAAGCTGAAGAGCCATTCAATCCTTGTTCCTCGCCACCCCAAAGTCCTATAATAATGGTTCGCTTGGGATTGGGATATACTTCTTTAAGGATACGAGCTGCCTCCATCATCGTCACAGATCCGGTTGCATTATCGGTGGCTCCGGTTCCGCCATCCCATGAATCGTAATGAGCTGAAAGAATAATATATTCATCAGCTTTTTCATTTCCGGGGATAGTGGCAATGGTATTGAAGGTCGATACTTTGCCCAAACTTTTAGATTGCGCGTTGATCTTAACTTCAGGTTCACTGTCATACTGAACCATGCGATGAAGCATCCCGTAATCCTCGAGGGAAAGATCGATAACCGGGATGTTTTCCGTATTGGCGCTAAAGATCTTATTCACCCCAAAGCCATTGGACCATCGGGATTGAAACAGGCCGACTGCTCCTGCTTCTTCCAGTTTCTGGTTGAGATCACGGCCATATCCGATGCGTTCTAAATTTTCTCGCCATGCCTGACTTTGCACACTTCGATCCTCCTTCATTTTGGCAAAGGATTCTTCCGTTGCAAACTCTTTCCAGTTGTAGTCTGGCCGCCCGGTGAGCTGCGGCTGGGAGATCAGTATCACCTTTCCTTCTATGGTTTCTAACCAGGAATTAAATTCTTCCTGGCTTTCTACGATTGGAAGAATATCCACCGAAGCCGTTACGCCGCCTTCAGGGGTTGCAGGGCTCCAGGCCAGCTGTTGGCCTTCCAGTGAAACCACACGGGGCGAAAGGAGGTCGATGTGGGTGATGCCGCGTTCCCAACCGTCCCATTCTCCATATTGCTGATTCTCTGCAGAAATACCCCATTCCTCAAATTGAGAAACTGCCCAGTCATGAGCATACTGCATTTGAGGAGTTCCAACCAGGCGCGGCCCAATTACATCCGTTAATTGATGGGCAAGTCGTTCGAGTTGAGAATTTTCAGTTGCTTCAGTAATGATAGCCTCAACCACATCATCTGTATTTTGAGCAAAAACAGATCCTGCAGGCAGTACCATCAGGATAAATAAAAAGTGAACTATTCGTTTCATGTACCTGATCTCCGATTCTATTAAAATTGTAGGGGAGAATATATTCGATAATGAAATAAAAGAAAGCGGATAATATTTCTTTTTACGAATAAAAAAAGCCACCCACCAAATGGCGGATGGCTTCAAAAGTTTTTGCTTTATGGGTTATACGTCATTGCCGGTGAACTCATATCCTACAGATTTCCATCCGGAGAGTCCTTCTTCAAAATCACTTACATTCGTATATCCCATTTCCTCAAGTTTTTGAGCTAACTGAGGAGATGCCGTGCATTCTGCATTGGCGCAGTAAACCACGATCTCAGCATCCATATATGGGAGGATATTTTTTGCAATCTCAGCATTTTCGGTTGGTATGTTAATTGAACCGGGAATATGCTTTGAAATAAAAGCTTCCTGATCTAATGCGTTGATCAATATAGTATTATGATTACTGGTAAGTTTACGATGTAAAGTTTCTGCGTCAATCGTTGTTAGTGTTGTTGTAGCAGCCATAATCTTGAGATTAGATTATATTTTCAGTTCTGCTTTGTAAACAAATAATAGCCGCAAGACATTCAACAAAGTCTCTTTTGATAGATCTCAAAAAACATCTTTGCAGCCGGTTCAATGATATCATCCGGGAAATCATATTCGGGATCATGCAAATTTGGAGTTTGTTCACCGGAACCAAAACCAAATTGTGCCCCTTTGTTCGTGGCCGTGAAGTAAGCAAAGTCTTCCGACCAATTGTTGGGCTGCGTCATTTCTTCAAGCTGATAGTCCAGCGACTTAGCCGAGTTTTCTATCATCTCAACACACTCTTCAGCATTGACTGTAGCAGGGTAAACCTCCGTATATTTATGCGAATACGCTAAACCATATTCCTCTCCGTACTTTTTAAGGATGTTCTCAGCTTTTGAGCAAAGCAGATCAAGGTCTTCATTTTCATAGGCCCGAAGGGTAATTCCCATTTCCAGGTCAGAGGGAGAGACTCCAAAGGATATCTCACCCATACGAATATAGATCAAAGTGGAGATCACGTGATTACTAAATCCGGTTTTAGATCGGGTCAATTCCTGTATCTTTTCGATGATCTTGTTGGCTGCAGGAAAGGGTGGATTTCCTTTTTCCGGTTCGGCTGCATGAGAAGTTCTTCCCTGTAGATTGATAATCATTCCGCAAGAAGCTGCAGCAAAACTACCTTTTTTTAGCAGGACCTTATTCCTGGGCTGACCGGGTATGTTATGAAGGGCAAACAGGTAGTCTGGTGAAAGGGCATGAAATTCAGGAGACTGCACGACATCTTTGGCCCCGAGGTCCGTCTCTTCCGCAGGTTGAAAGAGCAGAACGGCTTTACCTTTTTTGGGGCGGTTCTCTGAAATAAGTTTCCCAAGATATGCGATAATGGCCATATGTCCGTCGTGCCCGCAAAGGTGTGCTACCCCGTCAATGGAAGAGCGATAAGCAAGATTGGGTGAACGCTCCTGAATGGGAAGCGCATCCAGTTCACAGCGAAAGATTATAGTCTCTCCGGGTATGTTCCCTTCAAATACAAACATCTTTCCGGTTCCGGCCACCTGAATTTCCTCATCCGGTCCAAACTGTTGCATGAATTCTGAAATTCGTTTAGAAGTCTCAAATTCCTGCTTCGAAAGTTCAGGATACCGGTGCAGGGTTCGTCGAAGGTTAATGAAGTCTTGTAGATTTGACATAGGAAGTTACTTTACAGCCTCCACCATTATTTCAACTTTGGCGTCCAGCGGAATACGGCTCACTTCAACCACTGCGCGGGCGGGAGGATCGGCCGGAAAATATTGAATGAAGATCTCATTGAAAGCTCCGTAATCGTCCATGTTATCCAGGAATACCTGGGCCTTTACTACATCAGCCATGGTAAATCCCGCGACCTCCAAAACGGCTTCAATGTTATTCAGGGTTTGGTGGGTTTGAGATTCCAGATCATCCCCGGCAAGTTCGCGGGTATTGGGAACCAGCCCTATCTGTCCGGAGAGGTACAACACATTCCCAACCTGAATGGCTTGCGAATACACCCCAACCGAAGCCGGAGCGTTTCCCGTATAAATAACAGACTTTTTATCATGAGCCTGTTCTTTTTGTGTACAGGAAAGCGCGAAGCACATGCTTATAAATAACAGTGTAAGTGATTTTGTCATGTTGTAAGTATTAGGTTAATTTATTGAGGTTTGAACCGGGATTTATGCAGGATGTTTAATAATCCTGAAGATCCTCTAAATCCTTTCGAATCCCGGTTCAAACCATGAAGGATCAAACCTTAGCAATCTGAACCTTCATAGCATCCACAAAACGTCCGATCTCTTCCAGAGTGGTATAAACATTCGGGGTAACCCTAATGCCCTCAAACTGATCATGGATGATAGGAGTGGTTATGATCCGGTGATCCTGCCAAAGTGCACTGTTTAATTCTCCCGGCTCCATACCTTTAATCTGTACGGTAGCAATACCGCAGGCGTACTTTGGATTGCGGCTGGTGTGCAGCACTACCTTATCGCCATCCACCAGCTCATCGATCCAAAGGTCATTGAGGTATTTGAGACGGGCTTCCTTGCGCTTGGCTCCGATTCCTTCATGGAAGGTCAGGGCCTCGGCAATGGCTAAATAATTAGCCGCCGGATGTGTCCCGATCTCCTCAAACTTACGGATATCCTCATCCTGCGATTCCTGAGCGGCCATCAGCGGCCAAAGGTCTTTGATCTTGTCCTTTTTCACATACAACATGCCGGTGCCGTGCGGAGCAAACAGCCATTTGTGCAAGCTCGTGGTATAATAATCGCAATCCAGGTCGGAGTGTTTGAAATCAAAATGGGCATAGGCGTGGGCACCGTCCACGATCACAGGAATACCTTTTTTTCGTGCCATATTCACCACCTTTTTGACCGGCAGTATTTGTCCGGTGATATTGATGATATGGCACATCAGGATGAGTTTGGTTTCCGTTGTGATATTCTCTTCGAACAGGCGTACAATTTCATCGTCATCTTCGGCCGGAACGGGAATACTGAATTGTTTCAGCTTGATGCCTTCACGACGTTCACGTTGTTTAAAAGTATTGATCATGCGGGGGTAATCCTGATCGGTGGTTAAAACTTCATCCCCTGCTTTCAAGTCAAAGCCAAACTGACAGATCTGTAAACTTTCGGAGGCATTTCGGGTGAGGGCAATTTCTTCAGGAGCAGTCTCAAAATTGCGGGCAATACGTTTTCTTACACCTTCGCGCTGGGGTTCCAGAATCCGCCACATGGTATAGACGGGAGCTTCATTGGAATAGTCGAGGTGACGCTTCATGGCGGCCTGTACAAATTCCGGTGCCGGACTTACACCACCATTATTCAAATTAATGAGACTCCGGTCAACGGTAAAAGCTTGTTGTACCCGGGCCCAATAATCTTCATTCTTTGCAATCTCAGTGTTAGAGCCTGAAAACTGCTGCAGATCCTGAGTAATGTCTTTGGCTTTCAGCGGGCTAAAAAAAGCACCGGCCCCTAAAACGGCAGCTCCTGTTCCCAGTTTTTTTAAAAATTGTTTTCGTGATTCCATGTTCCCGATATCTTGATTAGATGGTATCGGGAATTACCCATTGATGAGGAAAAATGCAAGACATAAAAAAGTCCTGCACAAAAATAATATGCAGGACTTTCCATTTGGATCTCAAAAATAGCAGAGATCAGGCCTTTTTCTTACCTGACTTCTCTTTGGCTGTTTCGATGGATTCCAAAAGATTTTCGGCTTCTTTGATAAGGTCCTCTGCTTTTTCTTTGGCATCAAGGACTACCTTGTCACCTTTTTCTTTGGCCTCGGAAACGAGTAGTTCTTTCTCTTCCCGCAATTGGTCGATCAGGTCGTTTAGCTCATCGTAATAATTACTGAGTTTATATGAGATACGGTCGCGAGTATTTTTGCCTGTATCCGGAGCATAAAGCAATGCAAATGCAGCGCCAACAAGTGCTCCTGAAATAATTCCTGATAAAAAATCTGATGATCTGCTCATGATAATTCTCCTTTTTTACTATTTAAACAAGTATAGGCTAAACACGTTCCAATTTCCATATTTGAAAGAGGATTTTCCCCTAATTTTTTCGTTGTATTAGAATGAGTTGTAAGGTTTTAAGCCTGAATTGTTTCAGTCTTCTTGCTGCGGAATAATTCCTTAAACCATTCAATGGTCATGCTCAACGAAACGGATAACACCGGTGTGATGAACAGGGTTAGTATAGAACCAAACATCAACCCTCCAATAACGGCTTTAGCCAGCGGCGACCATGTTTCTGCTCCGGAGCCGATCTCCAAAGAAAGCGGGATCATGGAACAGATAGTGGTGATGGCTGTCAGTAAGATTGGACGCATCCGGCGGCGACAGGCCTCCAGTATTTGCTGGAGAAGCTCCGAGTTTTTAACGGTTGGTTTTTCCTTCCAGAAAAACACCGGAATAAACAAGTTTTTCCAGCTTACGGATTTAGGATTCAGCAGGTCGTAGTCGGTGCCCTTGGTATATAAGTGCATGTAATCCACCAACACAATGCCGTTGTTTACAATAATACCCACCAGCATAAATATTCCGATCTGTGCAGTGGTGCTAAGGGCATCACCGATAAGGAATAGGAATGCAAGTGCACCAAACATAGCAAGTGGAATACAAAGCCAGATCACAAAAGGATCACGAAAGTTCTCAAAGAGAGAAGCCATAATCATGAACATTAATACCAGCGCGGCTAAAAGGGCAAATCCGAATTCAGATTGACCCTGTTGAGTTTCAGCAGTTCCTCCGGTGAACTCATATCGGTAGCCGTCGGGAAGGACAACTTCCTGTTCCACAAAATCACGGATCACCTGTTCATATTCCAAAGCATTTCCCTGAACCTGAATGTTCACATCAAGAACGGTTTCACGGTCGCGGCGCTGGAAAGAATCTACTCCACGAACAGGAACAAACTCACCAATGGCCTGTATGGGAATGCGTTGATCTTCAAATTGAAATACTTCCAGATCAAAAAGGTCTTCACGACTTGTAAGAGCTTCTTTTTGAGTACGTACTTCTATGGGGATCTCACGCCCTTCATTGATATAATAACCGGCCTGATTGCCGAGCGTTTGTGTTCTTAAAGCTCCGGCTACGGTATTTAGGTTTGTGCCAAGTCGGGCAAGTCGTTCCCGGTCTGCAATAAAGTGCAATTCCGGGGTGGGATCAGTTCTTCCGTTGTCCACATCAATAACAGTGGGGTCTTCCATTAACCGGGCTTCAATTCGGTTGGAGATAGCCAGCAGTTTATCAATTTCGGCTCCGATAAGACTTAGCCGAATGGAGTTACCGCCGGAGTCCCAACCTCGGCCAAAGTTCAATCCTCCGCCTTCAACCCGTACCCGTACTTCAACGCCGGGAGCTGTTAATTCTTCCCGAAGGAAAACAGCAAATTCTGTGCTGGTTTGTTCCCGCTCCATTTCCGGTACAAGCGTTAAGCTGATCTCACCACGGTTGGTTTGATTTCCCCAGCGGCTGCGGCCAATACTGGTGATCATAGTCTCAACTTCAGGCAGGTCACTTACCCGTTTACTGAAATCATCTAACACACTTGCAGTTCTGATGAGCTGACTTCCTTCAGGAAGACTTATGTTTACATCAATCTGGCCGGAGTCGGCTTCAGGAAACCCTTCTTTTGGAATATTGGTGTAAAGGAAAAAAGTACTGACAGCAATAAGTATCATAGCCATCAGTGGGACCCACTTGTGATGAAACAACCAGCGCAAAGACCTGATATATCCCCTTTCGAGTTTTGCTATACCTCTGAAGGCAAGGTTTTTGGTATTGAATTGTTTGGAATCCAGGATCAGCAAAGAAATAACGGGGACAAGGATGATGGATGATAAGAATGAAAAGCCGATCGCAAAACAGATGGCGTATGCAAATTCCCGGAAGAAAGCACCCTGGGTACCCGATATCAAAATGATGGGAATAAATACACCCAGTGTGGTCAGGGTTGAACCGAGCAGGGCACCGATCACTTCGTTAGTGCCTTTGAGGGCTGCTTCAAACCTGGAAAGTCCTTCTTCCAGTTTGCGGGAAATACTCTCGGTCACAACAATGGAGTTATCAACCAACAGGCCGATGGCCAGAGCCAAAGCAGAAATAGTAAGGATATTCAGGGTCAGGTTGGCCGCATACATGGCAGCAAAACTGGCGGCTATGGATACCGGAATGGTTGAAGCTACAACCAGTGAGATCCTCCATCCACCCATAAAAATAAGGATCACCAAAATAACCACCACAAGGGCAGCCAAAGCAGACTGGGCCAAATTGTTGATAGAATCTTCAATGGTCTTTCCTTCATCAGAAAGAACCCTGAGGGTAACTCCCGGCGGCAATATTTCATTGATCTCAGGTACTAAAGCCTTTACTTCGTTTACAACATCAAGTGTGTTGGCATCGGAATTTTTTTGAACTTCTACTGAGACACTGTTCTTGCCGTTTACTTTAACAAGGCTTTCAATATCCGTAAATCCGTCACTGACTTCGGCTACATCTTTCACCCGAATAGGAATATCATTTTCCGAGACCCGAACAATGGTATTGGCGATTTGATCCACAGTTTGATAAGTAGATTGTGCCCTGATACTGTAATTGATTTTATCAGAGACGATATTACCAATAGGTAACTGCACGTTATTTGAACGGAGTGCATTTTCGATATCCGCCGGAACAAGATTGTACTGTGCCAGCGACATAGGCGATACATCCACATAAATACGCCGCTCCAAACCCCCTTGAGTTTCAGCAGAAGCAAGTCCTTCAATTCTCTCGAGCCGGGTCTCAACCAGTTCGAGGCCGATATTTCTTAATTCATCCAGGCCGCGATTTTCGGCGTCAATACTGAGCCGCATGATAGGCCGGTTCTCTGGGTCAAACTGAAAAATAACCGGTTCACGGGCTTGTTGAGGAAGGTCGCCCCGTATCTGATCTAAGGCCTTTCGAACTTTAAGTTCTGTTTGTCGGATATCCGCACCATCCCGTAAACGCAGAATAATGAACGCACTTCCACGGCTTATACGAGCTTCCAATGTCTCAATTCCTTCTATGGCAGAAAGAGCTCCTTCAATAGGATTAACAATGATCCGGTTGATGTCTTCCGGTGCTACATTCTGATATCCCGTTGATACGGCTAAGACCGGAATATTAAAGGAGGGGTAGAGGGTGATCTTAAGATTTGTCAATGAAAATATTCCGAATCCGATCACGATCAGGGTCATCATGATGACCGTAATAGGGCGTTTTAAAATACTTCCGGCTACACTGAATTGTTTCATACCAATACCTCCTGAGGTTTAGCTAACGGGTCTTCTTTGTGAATGGCATCAAAACCAAGTTTCTCAACCCAGCCGTTTATAATATTGTAAAAACAAGGTACAACGAACAGCATAAGCAGGGTACTCATGGTGAGCCCGCCAATTACGGTCCGTGCCATTGGGCTCCAGGTTTCGGAGCCGGTGCCAAGTTCCAGTGCCAGAGGAACCATCGATAATATGGTGGTGAATGCGGTCATAAGAATAGGGCGCAGACGCCGGGTCGCTCCTTCAACAACAGCTTCCTTACGGACCGTGCCGCGGGCTTGTAAAATTTTGATATAGTCGATCATCACAATACCGTTGTTTACTACAATACCAGTAAGCAAAATCAGCCCAACCATTGAGGTTACACTAATGGAAGTTCCGGTTATCCAGAGCATGAGTAACACTCCACTCAACGCCAGTGGTATGGTAAGGATGATGATAAACGGTTCTATCAGGCTTTCAAACTGGGAGGCCATTACCATATAGGTGAGAATTCCTGCAATGATAAATGCGATCATCAGGAAGCCGAAAGACTCGGATTGCTCTTCAGCCGTACCGGAGATCTCATAGCGATATTCGTCGGGCCAGTTTACCTGATCCAGCTGCTGGCGTGCCTGGGAAGATGCGGCAGCAAGGTCAATTCCTGCAAGCTCGGCGGTAACTTCAACTACCCGTTCCTGATCGATTCGAAGCACATTGGTGGGGCCGGTGTACCGTTCAACCCGAGCCAGGTTTTTGAGGGGCATCCAATCTCCGGCAGGAGTTTGGATCTGAATATTGGTAAGATCCAATGATTGTGATTTGTCACTGGGAGCAAGCTCTACCACAACTTCAAATTCTACGCCCTGATCAACAAAGGCCGTAGCTATATTTCCTTTTACGGCGTTACTTACGGCGCTTGCAACCTGATTGGTGTTCATGCCTACACGTGAAATTCGCTCGCGATCCATGATAAGCCTTAATTCCGGACGCCCCTGATCGGATGTGCTGAATACACTGTTGATCCCTTCGATATCCAAAAGGTCTTCTTTTACACCTTCAGCAAGTTCTTGTTTGACCTCCGGATCATATCCAAAGATTTGCACAATCAATCCATTTTCGCCATCAGGACTAAGTGGATCTATGATCACTTCTTGTATTTGAACTCCCGGAACTACCTGAAGTTCTCGTATTAAGCTGCCCGTGATCTCTGATTGGGAGCGGTCGCGGTCATCTTGTGATACAAGTTCAACCCGAACCGTTCCGGTAAATCCGCCGGGATCATCTGCCCCTTCAATTCCTTCTTTATCTCCGTAATCGGAAACGATTAATCGGGCTTCGGGTACTTCCTGCTGGATGATGTCTTCAACCTGCCCCATGGAGCGTTCAAGTTCAAATAAATTCACTCCCGGCTCACGCTGAACTTCCAGTACAAAAGCATTTTCATCTACCCGTGGGAAGAATTCTCCTCCGATCACATAGAAGAGTGGAAGGCTGGCCAGAAATATCAGGACAGCACTTATTACTACTAAACCGCTGCGGTCGATCACTTTCTGCAATTGATCGTGATATGTTTTTTCAAGCTTCTGAAGCAGGTTGGTGAAGAATTTGGCTATTTTATTCTTGGCCTGAAAATCAACGGCTTTTTCTTTATAAAACTGCGAGGTCATCAGCGGGATGAGGGTAAGAGCAACCAGTGCTGAAATAACCAGTGAAAATGAAATGGTAAGCGCAAGATCTCGGAATAAAAAGCCGGCGATGCCCGGAACAAATAAAATAGGTAAGAACACCACCAATGTAGTAATGGTGGAAACAACGACCGGCACGGCCACTTCTTTGGCTCCGTTTATAGAAGCTTCGTCACGAGTGGCTCCTTCTTCTCTGAAATGGAAGATATTTTCCAACACTACTACGGCATTATCAACTACCAAACCAACGGCAAGAGTGAGTCCGGAAAGGGAAATAATATTCAGGCTGAGGTCAGCCATGTCCATCACCAAAAAAGTGGTGATAATGGAAACGGGGATGGAAATAGCAATGATCATGGCAGAACGGCCGCTTCTTAAAAAGACCAGCAAGATCAACACTACCAAAATAATGGCTTGGACCCCGGTCATGAGCAGGTTACTGATAGACTGCTCGATGAAATCGGCTTTATTCGTTAACACGCCAACACGAACATCATTTGGAAGGCTTCGTTGTATCTCTTCAAGGTTATCAACCACGGCGTTTGCTGCAGTTACCACATTGGCATCACTTTGCCGGTAGATATTCAGTACTACACCATCTTCCCCGTTCACCCGGACATTACCGATAGGCTGTGCAATTCCGTCATCAACGATGGCAACATCTTTGAGCAGCAATGGTTGTCCGTCACGAACGGTAATAATGGTATTACGGATCTGATCGACGTTCTTGAATTCACCAATGGTTCTCAAGGAATAATTGGTATTTCCTTCGGTAAGTTGGCCTGCCGGAACCTGAATATTTTCCTGCTGTAGTTTTTGAGAAATTTCAGCAATTGTCAGATTATATAGCCTCATCTGCTGATTATTTATCCGGACGTTGATCTGTCGTTCCAGGCCCCCGGAAGTTTCAGCAGAAGCAATCCCATTGATCCGCTCGATCCTTTGTTCAAGCACTTGTTTGGAATAGGTTCTAAGCTCCCGCGCACTCCGGGCATTAGACGTTACAGTAAGAACCACAATGGGTTCCTGATTTGGATCGTATGAAAATACCAGAGGTGTTTCGGCATCATCCGGAATTTGCCGTTCTACAAAACCCAGTTCTTTTCGAACATCATTTTCAGCCTGGTACAGGTCAGTTCCCCATTCAAAATTCAGTTTAACAACCGACGCGCCCTGGCTGGAAAGAGACCGAACCCGACGGATACCGCTTATGCTTCCAACGGATTCCTCAATAGGCCTGGTAACAAGGGTTTCGATGTCTTCAGGGGCTACCCCTTCATAACTGGTATATACCGTGATCGTAGGGAAGGAGACATCAGGATACAGATTAAGCCGTAAATTCTGCAAGCCATACATACCAAAGCCCAACAGAATCAGGGTAGTCATCAAAAATGTAATTGGACGGTCAACCGCCAGTTTGGACAGAGATCCCATTAGTTCCTTTAGTTTGAAGTTGAATCAGCGTTCTCGGCTTGTTGTTTTCTAAGATCCCGGAGAAAGGTCAGGCGTTCCTCACGAGACATTCCTTGCATTTTCTCTCGTACTTCCTCGCGTTCTTCTTCGCTCATATTTGCCAGCGGGTTTTGGCCGGGAGCTCTATTACTTGCCGGTTGATCCTCATTTCCTCCAATTTGGCGTTCTTCAGATGCCTGAAAACGATCACCGGAAGCAACCGAAATGCGTGCCCCGTCTTCAAGTCCGCTCTGTCCGGTAACTATGATTTTATCATCCGGAAGAAGGCCGGCCAGAACTTCGATCCTGTCACCTTGTTCAATTCCCAGGTCAAGCTCCCGCCGTTCGGCTACCGAATCACCTCGGGAGACAAATACAGAATACGTTCTGTCAAGGTCGATGGTATTGGTTTCCGGGTTGATGAACGTTTCCACTTGCTCCACAAGAGCACTTCGGGGAACGACCATAGCTTGTTCTTTTGTGGTGATGTTGATGACATTTTCGACCAATACGCCGGGATAAATAGCACCTCCTGTCTGAGTTAAGGTAATCACAACTTCACCTAAACCGGTGGTAGGGTCAAGCTGTGGACTTTTTCGGGATACGATACCTCGTGCGCTAACTTCGCTTTCATTAGAGAGGCGCATATTAACTTCCTGTCCGATCTTAACAGCCCGCCAGTCTTGCAAGGGTAAATAAATTCGGGACTCATACCCGTTGGTACTGGCTATCTGAAATAGTTCAGTACCTGTACTTGCAATGTCGCCTACTTCAAGAGCTCGCGAAACAACCACGCCATGTACAGGAGATTTTACCTCTGTATTATTGAAATTTTCCAGTGCCTGAGTTAGAGAAGAACGGGCAGATTCAAATTGAGCCAGGGAGTTCTGATAGGCAGCTTGGGCAATGTCCAATTCAGATTCGCTGGTAAGGCCGCGTTCATTGAGGCGTTGTTGCCTGTTATATTCTGAACTGTCGCGCTGCAATGCAATGCGGCTTTGTTCGACTTGAGAACGGGCCTGAGCCAATTCATCACGAAAGGTAGCATCGTAGATCTTAGCAAGAGCTTGACCCTGGCGAACAGTATCGCCCAGATCAACATAAAATTCAGTAATTCTATTGCTTACCTGCGGCTGAACGGATATGACATTTTGTGCTTTCACATTACCATAAGATCGAACTTGTTCAGCAATAGTACTGATCTCAACCTCACTTGTTTCTACACTTGTAACTCGTTGACCTTGTCCGCCAAACGTGGAAAAATTAGATTGGCTATTTTCGGCCGAGTTATCGCCCCCGCAGCTAATGATGAATACGCTTAAAATGGATAATAGGAGTAACGTCTTTTTCACTTGATTGATTTTGAATTTTTGAGTCTCTAAAAAGTTTTTGCACTAATACATATAAGTTCAGCAGAAAGTTTGTTTTTACAAGGCTTAATTATGTAAAAAAAAGAAATCATATGTTTCTATTTGCAATGAATGAAAGGAAATGAATGCTTATCTTTATCTTAGATGTCAACCATTCACTAAACTTTTGTTCATACATGAAATTTTTTATCGATACAGCAGACTTAGACGAAATTAAAGAAGCCAATGATCTTGGTGTATTGGATGGGGTTACAACGAATCCAAGTCTTTGTGCAAAAATTGGGGTTAAAGATTTTGAGGGACATATTGCTAAGATCTGTAATATAGTTGAGGGAGATGTATCAGCAGAAGTTGTTTCCACGGCTTATGATGAGATCGTGGAAGAAGGTCGAAAAATTGCCGATATCGCTGACAATGTGGTGGTAAAAGTTCCTTTGATCAAAGATGGCATCAAGGCTATTAAAACATTTTCAGAAGATGGAATTAAGACGAATTGTACACTTTGCTTTTCTGCAACCCAGGCATTGATCGCTGCAAAAGCAGGGGCGACTTATATCTCTCCATTTCTTGGACGATTGGATGATATCTCCACGGAGGGCATGCAGCTTATCCGCGACATTGTGCAGATCTATGATAATTATGGGTACCGAACAGAAGTACTTGCTGCAAGTATCCGTCACCCAATGCATGTACTTGAATGTGCAAAAGAGAGAGCAGATGTGGCTACCATGCCGCTGAGTGTGATCAAAGGATTGCTAAAGCACCCACTTACTGACAGCGGACTTGAGCGTTTTCTTCAGGATTGGGAAGACCTTCAGAATAGCCTGAAGTGATCATCTGATCGCAAACAATTCTATTTGGATATTAAAAAGCGAAGGAGCGAATTCCTTCGCTTTTTTTATACTCTTTTAAATGGAAAGGAATAAGAACAGTCCAAAAATGATATTGGGAATTGTACCAAATTTTGCCTCTTTCCAGTCTTTCCATATCAGTGTTTGCGAAAGGGTAACCCCTGATACTCCAACTCCGATGTAATAAGGTGAATTTCCCAAATATAAAATAGCCATCGCAATAAAAAGGAATGAAGTAAGCAGCCAGATCATGCCTGAAGCCTTATTGATCGGCATTTTTAGCTCTTCGACCTTAGCAAGTTCAAATGCTTTTAGAAATCCAGGCAGATAGATCAACCCGTGGATCATAATGAATAGTGCGAATGCTGTCTTCATGATAACCTCCCAGAAGTTGTATGGCAGATTTTAAGACATCATGATGTAGATTCCATGAAGATTATAACCTGAGCCCGATTATTGATACCATGAAAGAAGCCTGAAAAGTCATCCCTGCGAAGGCAGGGATCTTAGTATTGCCGGTAATTCAATTATAGATACGTAACAAACAAGTAGATTTCGGGCATTCGCCGTGAAACGACCCTCTTTTCTATGATAGAACCTGCTTTTTAATCGAACTCAGGTTTATATTGATTTACATTTGAGACTGTTCAATTAAGTATGACACCCTTAATTGAACAGTCTCGGAAAAAGGCAAGCTTATGAAAAGGACGGTCTGGTGAACTGTTCTTTAAACTAAACAGGATTAAAAATAATTTTTTTTCCTTGATCACTCCCTGAGCCGGAATACAGTACTAATCTTTAAAAGTAAGTTTGAACACTGAACCTTCATTTACTTTACTGTTTACCGTGATCTTTCCATTTAAACTGTTAATGTGGTTATACACCAAATATAACCCAATGCCCTTGCTGTCTCTGTGTTCGTGGAAAGTTTGATTCAGCCCAAACACATTGTCTTTTTGTTTTTCGCTGTCAAATCCAATTCCGTTATCAGAGAATATAAGCTGCTTTTTCCCATCTGAGATCTCTGTCTTTATACTGATAAAAGGGTCCCGATCCGGATGTACATATTTAATAGAATTGGTGATCAGATTTAGAAAAATACTCTCTAAATACCCGGGGTTAAATTTTACCGATTCAAAAGCACTTAGATCGATCTGAAAAGATGTATTTGAATCCTTTATAAGTGAATCCAGCGTTAGTCGTATGGAATCAATCACATCCATAAGTTTAACATCAACCAGGATTATTGATTGTGAGTCTTGAATCTTCAGGTCATCCACGTAACTGTCTAAAGTTGTTTTAAGATTTTCTGTAGATTTCTTTAGCAATTCAATGAACTTACGGGTTTCCTCATTAGTTATATGGGAAACATCCATCAAGCTGAATATAGCAAGCAGGTTACTAACAGGTGCCCTGAGATCATGAGAAGTAGTGTAGTTGAGCTGCTTTAACCGGCTATTGGTTTTACTTAATTCCGAAAGCAACTGATTTCGTTCTTCTTCATGTTTCTTTTTATGAGTGATATTCTTGGCAATAGCATAAACCAATTCTTTATCTTTAACAGGTATCGAAGTCCAGGCAAACCAAACGATCTCTCCCTGTTTTGTAATATACCGGTTCTCGAAATGTGTAAGAGGCTTTCCATGAAGGATCGGTTCACGATATTTTTGAGTAATCTCTTTATCCTCCGGATGCTGAAAATAATTAATGGGTTTAGAAAAGAGTTCTTCTTCCGTATATCCCAAAGTTTTGCATATGGCAGGATTTACCCTTTTAAAATACCCGTCAAAACCGGCAATACAAAGTAAATCATGCGACAGTTCGAAAAACGGGGCTAATGAATAGTCCGTCTGAATTTCCAACTTATTGTCGTTGTTCAAGGGCATGAATTTTGATTTAATTTGTCCTAATATAGCAGTTCAATATTAGGCGAATCTAATAGTTGGGCGCGATATTACCTAACCTTAAATAAAAAAATCAGTACTTATGTGCAATATAAGTATGGACATCTATGCAGTGCCAATCAAATCCTGAGCAATGATCGAAGATGAGAGTACCCCTGGAAGTCCTGCTCCCGGATGGGTTCCGGCTCCTACAAAGTAGAGATTATCAACGTCTTCACTTTTGTTATGCGGACGAAACCATGCGGATTGTGTTAAGATCGGCTCCACTGAAAATGCAGACCCTTTGTAACTGTTCAATACATTCTGAAAATGCAGCGGGTCAATGTAATGCTCAGCTATGATGTTTTCCTGAAGATCAGGAAGATAATTTTCTTCAAGGAAATTCATGATGGCATCGCGGTATTTTGGTGCCATTTCATTCCAGTCGGTACCGCTGTCCAAATGTGGAACAGGGGAAAGAACGTAGAACCCTTCGCAGCCTTCCGGCGCCATCGAAGGATCGGTTATAGTAGGCATGTGGAGGTACAGTGAGAAATCTTCGGAAAGATTTTTTTTATGGAAAATATCTTCCAGCAACCCTCTGTATCGTTCGCCCAGAATAATGTTGTGGTGGGCAAGCCCGGAATCCAAGTATCTTTTCCTGGTACCGAAATAGATCACAAAAAGCGACATACTATATTTGGTGCGCTCGATTTTTCGATCGGTATATTTCTTACGGTGTTTGGGATTGATGAGGTTTTTGTAGGTAAAGGCAACATCGGCATTGGAAACGATCTCATCGGCATCAAATTGATCTCCATTCATAAGCCGGACGCCGGTGGCTTTTCCATTTTTAATAAGAATTTCATCCACTTCGGCTTCGGTGTGGATCTTTCCGCCTTGCTCGAGAATCAGTTTTTCAAGGGCATCCACAATAGCTCCGGTTCCGCCCATGGCGTAATGAACGCCCCACTCGCGCTCGAGATAATGGATCATGGCGTAGATGGAGGTAGTATCGAATGGGTTTCCCCCTACCAATAAAGGGTGGAATGAAAAACACTGTCTCAGAAATTCATCTTTAATGAACTGAGCCACATATTTATATACTGTCTTGTAAGACTGAAGCTTGATAAGGTCCGGGGCAACCTTTAGCATGTCTGTGAATTTCAGGAAAGGCTGGTCGGCAAGTTCCACAAATCCCTTATCGAAAATGGCTTTGGTGGTTTTGATGAATTTCTTGTAGCCTTCAACATCACCCGGATTTCGTTTTCGGATCTCTTCAAGAGTAAATTCGTGATCGTTGTTATAATCGAAGTGCTTTCTCTCAGCATCAAAGATCCGGTAAAAAGGATCGCAGGGCACGAACTCAACATAATCTTCACGTTTTTTGCCCGCGGCTTCAAAGATATCGTCAAACATAAACGGAGCAGTGATAACAGTAGGGCCGCCATCAAACTTGAATCCGTTTTTTTCATACACGTAAGCACGTCCGCCAAGTTTGTCTCTTTTTTCGAGGATGGTAACATCGTGCCCGTCAGAGAGTAATCGGGAAGCAGCACCAAGTCCGCCAAATCCACTTCCAATAACAAGGATCTTTTTTTTCATGGATAAAATAGTTTTGCGTTTTGTGCGGAAAACGGAAAATTCAGAACAATCAATCCCGGAAGGTCAATTAATTTTCGATCTGTTTCACAAAACCGGCAAAGCCCATATTATTGAGCCGCCGCATTTCTCTTCGGGCATCATCCGGATCGGTATAGATACCATAATAGACACGATAAAAAGTTGCCCCGGAAGCATTTATTTCTTCAACTCGACTCCCATTGATATCAGCGGTTTGTTTCTCTGCCTGACTTCGGTCTTTATAAGAACCAAGTTGAACCGTGTAGGTAGGTACTTTTATATCCGTGATGCGAGAATTCTCAAGATCACCTTTTAACAAATAAAGGCGAACTCTCGCGGTTCCAGGTTCAAGCATGTCCACTCTTTTTGCTGCTCCTTTGGAGAGGTCAATCACACGGTCTTTGGCATAAGGGCCACGATCATTGATGCGAACCTGAACAGTTTTTCCATTATCCAGATTCTCCACCAACAGGATGGTTTCGAAAGGCAAGGTCCGGTGAGCTGCAGTCACTCCATCCATATCATACACTTCACCGTTGGCTGTTAACTTTCCATGAAAATTGGGGCCATACCAACTGGCTACTCCGTTTTCAATGGCTCGGGCATTTTCTGTAGAAGCATAATCCACACTTTTGTTAGAAATACCGCAGGCTGATAAAAATAAAGCACTTAGCAATGCAAGCGATAATAATTTAAAGAAATACATGTAGATGATTTTTCATGAACAGGTAAAATATATCCCGCTTAACCGTGAAATGCTATATGGTTCAAAAAATAATGGAAATGAGAAGTAAACCGAGTGTGATTATGACTGCGGATTACTACATGATCACGTAGTTCAATATTTTCATTTTTATTACTTGAACCCAGGCTTTGTTACATAACGTGAATTCGAGATAAAGAATTTTAAAAGGCTGTGAAATCCATCTGACGAACTTAGGGTCATGGGACCGAGAGGCAGGTTAAACATTCTCGAATTCGATCTGATGGATTACCCATCTGATCGATGGTGCACGCGCAGGATGTTGGATTAGGCTAAGGAAAAGACACAGGTGCTTAAATCAGGCAATTGGTCAGATGGGCTTGGAGTCATCAGAACGTGACCAGAGATACACCCGACGACCTGCGCTTTATCCCGATAATTTGAGCCAGTGACTGGATTCGAACCAGCGGCCTATTCTTTACGAGAGAATTGCTCTACCACTGAGCTACACTGGCTTGGCTCAAATTGTCGGGACCCTGCCAACTGAGCTGCTTCGGCAGGAAGGTCAAAGTTACGATTCTTTTTAAATCATCTGCAATAGATTTGTTTTCATCTTACCTTAAAAAGAAAAAACAGATGTCGATAACACTTACTCTGATTGCGGCTAATGTCGTAGTGACTTTGGTCACGTTATATGCTGCACCAAAGCTCTTCGAAAAATTTATGATGATGCCTTATCGGGTGATAAGGGAAAATTCATGGTATGAACTCATCAGTTCAGGCTTCGTACATGCCGGATTGGGGCACCTGTTTTTAAATATGTTCGTACTCTTCTTTTTTGGATTGGTGCTTGAGCGAAGTATTGGTCAGGAGCATTTCATTGGGCTCTATTTTACCGGACTGCTCGTTTCGAGCCTGCCCTCTTTATATAAGCATAAAGACAATCCTGAATTTGTTACGGTAGGTGCTTCCGGCGCGGTTGAAAGCGTGTTATTTGGATTTATAATGCTGTTCCCGCTCGATCCTATCTACATTATGTTCATTCCTATTGGAATACCTTCAATTATATTCGGAATCTTATTTTTAATTTACAGTGTATATGCAAGCAAAAAAGAAGGGAAGATCAATCATGAAGCTCATATTGCAGGTGCCATTTGGGGATTTTTGTACCTGATCATCTTTGTGCCCAACACGATTGACCATTTCTTGTCTGTATTTGGGTTGATCTGATTGGTGATCGAAAAGATCAGCCGTTTTTGCTTCTGAAGTACTTCATGAAATCAACAAGAGCTTCCACAGATTCCAAGGTGCAGGCATTATAGATACTGGCCCTGATCCCACCCACCGTCCGGTGACCTTTTAAGGCAACCAAGTCATGCTTCTCTGCTTCACTAAGAAATTGCTCTTCCATTTCTTCTGATCTCAGCCGAAAGGTTACATTCATCTTTGAACGGGATTCTTTTTGGGCGGTTCCCTGATAGAAATCATCAGCATCAATAGTACTATAAAGTAGGGTGGATTTTTTCTCATTAAGTTGTTCGAAATAGGAAATACCACCTTTTTCTTCTACCCATTTTAGCACAAGGTTCACCATATAAACGGCGAAAGTTGGGGGAGTATTAAAAATGCGGCCGGCATGGGTATGATAGTTCAGAATAGTGGGGATATCTGATTTATCAGCGGTTTTCAAGAATGAATCCCGCACCAAAACCAAAGTGACGCCTGAAGGTCCGAGATTTTTTTGGGCTCCGGCGTAGATTAATCCATATTTTGGGAGATCTATTTTTCTGGATAGAAAATCTGAAGAGGCATCACAAACCAAAGGTATTCCGTTGGTTTCAGGTTCTTCGGGGAATTGGGTTCCGTAAATGGTGTTGTTGGAGGTGAAGTGAACATAGCGGGCACGTTCAGAGAACGTGAGTTCATCCTGTGCGGGTACCCGGGAAAATCCTTCCTCCTCACCACTGAAAGGTACATGCACCTTACCAAAAACCCTGGCTTCTTTGATAGCCTTTTTCGACCATATACCGGTGTTGATATAATCAGCGGTTTCATCCTCTTTTAAAAAATTAAAGGGAACCTGCATAAACTGGGAACTCGCTCCGCCTTGCAGGAACATGATCTTGAAATCATTCCCCAACCCAAGTAATCTGATCAAACGTTCTTTTGCTTCATGATCTACCTGGGTATAGGATCTGCCCCGGTGGCTTTGTTCCATAATGGAAACACCATCACCGTGGTAATCAAGGAGTTCCTCTTGAACAGTTTTTAGAACTTCAAGAGGAAGGGCTGCGGGTCCTGCACTAAAATTATGTACGCGTTTCATGTAATCAGTGAGTGAATGAGGGTTAGTGCTAAAACGTGTGTATCAATAATCCTGACCGGAGTTTAGGTTCAAACCAGGTAGATTTGGGCGGCATTAATAAGCCGGCATCAGAAACTTCCACAAGCTCTTGAATAGATGTTGGGTACATGCTTATTCCGAGGGCGGCTTCTCCATTATCCACCAATTTCTCCAATTCAATGGTGCCACGTATACCACCTACAAAATCAATATTTGGGTCGGTTCTCTGATCTTTAATACCCAGCAGTGGCTCAAGAATTTGATCTTGAAGCAGTGAGATGTCAAGCTTGGAAGCGGGATCGTTCTTAAGGGGGTTTTTTAACGTGAGGCCGTACCAATTGTCATTCAGGTATAATGAGATCATTCCTTTTTTGGGAGGAATAGGCTTAGCTTTTCTCTCTAAGTCAAAATCTTCCTGTAGTTGTTTAATAAAGTTATCAGGAATCGAAAAAATGATACGGTTATAGGCTAAAATTTTCATTTGATCCATCGGTACTAACACGGCAGGGAAGAAGTTATAAGCTTCAGTTCCGTCATGAGTTGGATTCTGAGAAGCTTGTTCTTTAGCCGCACGTGCTGCACTGGCACAACGGTGATGGCCATCAGCAATATAAATATTGGGTATATTTTTGAAAGCTTCCACTAACGTCCCGCTGTTATCTACTTTCCACACTGTGTGTTCAACATTATCTTCGGCAGTAAAGTCATAGATCGGATCATTATTATCCATGAATTCATTCATAAAGGAAGCCACGGAAGCGTCGTCTCTAAACGTCATCATGACCGGCTCAGCATGGGCTTGTTGGGTTAAAATATGCTTGGTGCGGTCATCCTCCTTATCAGGGCGAGTGAGTTCGTGTTTTACGATCACGTTGTTGTTGTAATCTTCTACACTTACACAACCAAAGATCCCGGCCTGGGGGCGTCCATCCATGATAAGCCGATAGATGTAAAGTGAATTTTCATCTTCTTGTAAATAAGCACTGGAATTCAGTAATTCATATAAGTTTTCCCGTCCTTTTTCATAAACTTTAGGGGAATAAACAGAGGTGCTCTCAGGCAGGTCAATCTCAGGACGTATCACATTCAAAAAGCTATAGGAATTTCCGAGTGCAAGTTTTTTTGCTTCCTGGGTGTTTACCACATCATATGGGACACAGGCAACTTGAGAAGCAAGTTCGGGTTTAGGTCTCCATGCTTTAAAGGGCTTTAGAATAGCCATAAAAAAATTACATTTTAGTTATCTTTACAGGTTGATGTAAGGTACATAAAATTGAACTTTATTAAATTTCAGTACACATATTAAAGACAATAAAATCAGAAGAAATTAAGGAAAATTTACAATGAGCAAGAATGGCGAAAACCTGAATGAAGAACAACAAGAGCAACTTCTATTTATGATGTTGATTCAGCAACATCAGCAGATAGCAATGATGGGGCTCGGTAAACTGCAAAACCCTGCAACCCGGGAAATGGAAAAGGATCTATCCTCCGCCAAATATGCGATCGATACTTTGGCTATGCTCAAGAAATATACGAAGGGTAACTTGTCGGACGAAGCAGGTGGTTACCTTGAGCAGACCCTGACTACACTCCGTATGAACTATGCCGAGGAAGCAAAAAAGGCCAAGTCAGAATCTAAAGGCGACGCATCCGATCAGGATGAGTAATTCTGATGCAATTCCCGTCAGTGCGGCGGGAGGAATCGTATTTAAATACACCGATCAAAAGGCAGAGCCTGAAGTATTGATGATCTTACGGAATGGAGTTTGGGATCTTCCGAAAGGAAAACTGGAGAAAGGCGAACGTATCGAGATGTGTGCCGTACGAGAGGTGGCAGAAGAAGTTGGAAGCGGAATGCCTGCCATAGTGAAAAAATTAGGCACTACCTATCATGAATATTCCGAAAAACAGAAACTGATGGGTAAGACTACCCATTGGTATTCTATGATACTTACCCAAAAGGAGAATCTTCATCCGCAATTAGAAGAGGGAATCGAAAAAATTGAATGGGTAGAAATTTCCGGGGCTAAAGAAAGAGCAGGATATGACAACCTAAAACAGATCCTCAAAAAATATTGGCCATAAAAAAAAGGTGTGATCGCAAGACCACACCTTTGAATGATAAAATATACTTGAATTAGTTTTCCAGGCGGAAGTTGATGGACAGTGCGTACTGCACACGAACCGGTCGTCCACGCTGCATTCCGGGCTCAAACTCAGCTTGTTGAACAGCTTTGAGAGCTTCTTCATCACAGCCGCCGCCGATGCCGCGAACAACACGGGCGTTTTCAACCTTGCCCTGTTCATTCACAATAAACTGAACGGTCACACGACCTTCAATACCTGCACGTCGAGCCATTTCAGGATATCGTACACTTGCCTGAAGTTTGGCCATGCCACCAATAAGTTTCGGCATTTCTTCTACCACAACGAAGAAATCTTCTTCTGTTTCTTCTTGTTCAGGAGGAGGAGGTAAGTCCATTGGAGCATCCATGTCAAGTTCCGCATCAAGGTCAATCATCTCATCTTCAATAATCTCATCGTTAGGAACTTCAACGGGTACCGGAGGACGTGGGGGTGGAGGAGGAGTTTCAATTTGTTTGGTTTGAACAATTTCTTCCATTTCCACTACTTCTTGTTCATCTAATTGAACAACAGTTGGTGGTTCTGTTTCTAAGTTCAATTTTACAGCAGTCAGCATTATAACAAGCGCAATGATCAATCCTGCTTCTAAATAAACAGTATATGACCTTTTGAGATCTGCTTTTGGTGTTTTTCTTTCGTTAATCATAATTCAAGTACGATATTAAATAGATTTTTGTATCGATGAAAAGAACGGGATTTTATCAATAGTGTGCAAGTAATAGAACACTATTTTAACTGTTTAAACATAATTTTAGTATAAAACGTTTGGAGTAGGAATTTCAAAACATTGCCGGGTAGTGGTAAGTTCCTGAATAAAACTGATTTTACTGCTGTTGAAGTCTAAAGTGAACCACTTGCTTCATACGTACTTTTACAAAATTTCCATTTTGAATACCGGGTGTAAAGGACTGGAGTTTAATAACTCTTAAAACTTCCTCATCACATCCGCCGCCTATTCCGCGAACTATTTTGAGATCTTCAATTTCACCTTTCTCATTTATAATAAATTCAGCGATCACTATACCTTCAATACCACTTCTCTTGGCTAATTCCGGGTATTTAATATCATTGTAAAGTGCGTTCAACCCGCCTTTCATTTTAGGCATATATTCTGCTTTTTCCAGGATCTCAGGCTCTTCGCTATCGTTGGTTTCAGGAGGAAGATCAATAGCAGGAGAAACATCATCAAAATCTGCAAAATCAATGGCAGGAGGATCGATGGGATCATCGTTGGGTATCTCTGCAGGGATACGGGCTAAAACTGGCGGAGGCGGAGATTGTTTTTGGAAGGTGATTGAGGAGAGTGCGATGGGAGGTTCTGCTTTAATTTCATTATCTGATAAAGAATGGAAATTTGTGGGCAGATGAAATTTAAAAGCTGCAATAAAAATTAAAAGTGCACTTATCAATCCCAGTTCAAAGAAGAGAGGATAGTTCTTTCGGAGATCGATCTTTCTACGAGAAGGTTTCATTTGCTTAAGATTAATTAAAGAGTTCAACGGTAATTAATGAAGTCTCAAGCAAATGATAATCGCATTATGATGCGGTCCCGGTTTTGAATGCAGGCACTTTCTGAGCTAAAATATATAAAACCACTACCGCTGCTCCTGTACCTGTGATATCTGCTGCAAAGTCTAAAAGTTCAGGACTTCGGCCGGTGGGTAACAGGTGTTGAAGCACTTCAATAAGAAGCCCGAATAAGCCTCCAACTAAAAAGACCGGATAAAGTGCGAAATTGTCTTTTAGGAAGCGAACCAGGCCGTAAAAAAATGTCCATGCCGCAAACATTATAAAGTGTACAATTTTGTCTAATCCCATAAATGACTGGGGGACATCATAGTAAACGGGAAAAAGGGTTCCGTAGAGAATGGCACCGGTAAAAAGGATCAGTAAGCCAAGATAAGGCTTGACCGAGCGGGTAAGATTCTTAATAATTTTCGTCATTTAGATAATATCCATAGGTTCTAAAGAACCGGAGTTCGTTGCAAAATATTGTTTAGATTTTTTATAGCCGTTTAAAAGGGCATGAAAACAAGCCAATTCAGCTGATGAATATGTAAGCCAAAAAGCCCCAACCTTTCCGGCGAGGACATCGCCAAATCCTGCCCTGGAAAAAATCCGGGTATCATATCCCGTTAAATACGCAGTTCCCGTTTCAGTTCCAACAATCGAAGGCATTCCCTTAGATAAAATGGTAAGTTCTTTTTGCCGGGCTAATTTTGTAACTGATTGCAATCGGTCATGATCATTGCTTACTTCTTTGTTTAACAAGCCTTTTAATTCACCGGGATGGGGAGTGAGAATCCAATTGGATGAGTCGGGTATATCCCAATTTTTCCATTTTGATAAAGCAAATAAAGCATCTGCATCAATGAGGGAGTCCCCTTCAAACGTAGCCAGTAATTTCTGAGTGAATTGGATGGTCTCCTTCTGTCTGCCTATTCCGGGGCCGAGCAACAGTTTCCCGGATTTTTCTTTCAGCACTTCAAGAACGTCATCAAGGTGTGATTCTTTAAAGTAAACATTGTCAAGAGTACCGATTGGTTTTTTTATGATCTGTACCAGCTGTTTTTCATATACTTCCAGCAATCCTTTTGGGGTGATGAGGACCACGGCTCCCAGCCCGGTTGACCATGCACTTTTGGCAGCTAATACAGCGGCTCCGGTCAAGCCTTCTGATCCTGCAATGATATATAAGACACCACCATCATATTTGTGCTTTTTCTTTTTTTGGGATGGAGAATTTGCTTCCACCCAATCTTGATCAATCAGGTAAGCGGAAGGATTTTTGTATTTATTAGGAAAAGAAAGTTCACATAAAATAACCTCACCTGCCGTATCAAATCCCTCATTCAGGTAAAAACCGGTTTTTAAAGCTCCAAAGCTGAGAGTAAAATCGGCCTGAACAGCCATACCCATAATTTCTCCGGAATCAGCATTTAATCCTGATGGAACATCCAATGAAAACACCGGTGTTTTCTGTTTGTTGATATACTCAATAGCATCCGAATAGGGAGCCCGAACTTCAGCATTCAACCCCGTTCCCAGCATTCCATCTACTATGAAGTCATATTCTTTTGGGGTGAAGTCCTCCCAATTTAGGATCTCAATGTTGGCATCAAGTTTATGGAGGAGCTGGAAGTTTTTGTCGGCATCAGGACTCAGATCCCCGGTTCCCGACAAAAAACACAAGGTGATATTGAAGTTTTGCTGAGATAATAGCCGGGCAATTACCAATGCATCTCCGCCATTATTACCCTTCCCGCAAAAGAAAACACCATGTGAATTCCTTGGCATTTCAGATAGGATGAAATCAGCTGCCCGGGTACCGGCGATTTCCATTAGTGTAAAGCCATCGATCCCAAATTCCGAAATGGTTTTCTCATCCATGAACCGGGATTGTTCAGCGGAGCATAAGTAATATGGATATGGGATTTTAAACATAACATAAGAATTAAGTAACCAAGTCATCCCTGCGCAGGCAGGGGTCTGATTGTATTTTTGGCAATGAGATTCCCGCCTTCGCGGGAATGACTAATAGAAACTACGTCACCGTTATCAATACGACCGGGCAAACAATACTTTCTGCTTCGATGGTTTACCAGTTACCATACATTTACCTTCTTCACCTTCTTCCAGTGGAATGAGGCGGATGGTTGCTTTGGTTTGTTCCTTGATCTTCTCCTCAGTTTCCGGTGTACCATCCCAGTGCGCCCAGATGAAACCGCCTTTGTCATCTAATACGGTTTTGAATTCATCATACGAATCAACTTCTGAAGTCATCTCTTCCCTGCGTTTCTTAGCTTTATCAAACAGTTCATTCTGAATGTCATCAAGAAGTTTTTTTACACGCTCACCAAGTCCATTACGGTTTTCGATGTTTTTCGTTTTAAGGTCACGGCGGGCCAGTTCCACATTATTATTTTCGAGGTCACGGGGGCCAACGGCAATTCTAAGTGGGATTCCGGTAGCTTCATGCTCTGCAAATTTATAACCGGGATTATAGTTGTCGCGATCGTCCACTTTGATGCGAACACCGAGCTCTTTCAGCTCATCATAGATACCATCAGCATATTTAAGAACCGCTTCGCGCTGTTCATCGCTTCTGTAAATTGGCACCACTACAACTTGGGTTGGAGCCAGTTTTGGAGGGAGAACGAGTCCCTGATCATCGGAATGCGTCATGATCAATCCACCAATGAGACGGGTAGAAACCCCCCAGCTTGTGGCCCAAACCAGTTTGTGTTCACCGTCTTTATCCTGAAATTTTACGTCAAAAGCTTTAGCAAAATTCTGCCCCAGGAAGTGAGAGGTTCCGGCCTGAAGAGCTTTCCCATCCTGCATCAGTGCTTCAATACAATAGGTGTCAACAGCTCCGGCAAAGCGCTCGCTGGCTGTTTTTACGCCTTTGAGAACCGGCATAGCCATCCATTCTTCCGCAAAAGTTGCATACACATCCAGCATCTGTAATGTTTCTTCTATGGCTTCTTCTTTAGTGGCGTGAGCCGTGTGACCTTCCTGCCATAAAAATTCCATGGTTCTCAGAAACAGGCGCGTACGCATTTCCCAGCGAACTACATTAGCCCACTGATTTACCAAAACAGGTAAGTCTCTGTACGATTGAATCCACCCCCGATAGGTGTCCCAGATGATGGTCTCTGAAGTGGGTCGAACGATGAGCTCTTCTTCCAATTTCGATTCCGGATCTACTTCCACGCCGCCGTTCACACTTTTAAGTCGGCTGTGAGTGACCACGGCACATTCCTTGGCAAAACCTTCCACGTGCTGCGCTTCCTTGGATAGAAATGATTTGGGTATAAAAAGAGGGAAGTAAGCATTTTCATGGCCGGTATCCTTGAACATCTGATCAAGGGCGTTGCGCATGTTTTCCCATAACCCCATTCCGTTTGGGCGAATCACCATACTCCCTCTCACGGGAGAATGTTCAGCAAGTTTGGCTTCCCGGATTACATCCAGATACCATTGTGAATAATCTTTTTCCTGTGAAGTAATGTTTTTAGCCATGAACCTGTTTTAAAATTGATTTTCTTTGAGCTGTGGAAGTTAAGAAACTTAGCGTAGAGATTAAGGAAGGGGTTATGAAAAAAAGTATGTAAAGAGTCGCCCACTGTTTATGGTCGTTCGATTGACCGCACTTCATTGAAAATACATGTGCTCATTTTTTTGAAAGGCTGATCATTGGACCTGAATTTAAATGATCAACTCCAATACATCACATAATGCGACCTTTTGGGGATTAACATGACACTATGAGTAAATTGAGTTTGCTGAATTATATAAGTAGCTAAGATTTCTTAAAGTTATGTTTTATATCTGCTAAATGAGCTCATAACTCATAAATCGGATATGAAACATAATTATAGAAGATGATTGTTATGTTTTGTATCTTGATAATGAGCTTAAAACTCATAAATTAGATATAAAACATAACTCACTATCTTTCCTATGGAAATGCTACATAAAAACATATCAACAGAATCTAACGTGCTGCTGACCTATCTGGCAAAGCAGAAGAAACGTTGTTTTGAGGTAGCTGATGCAAAAGAAGCACTTCCGGAATCCTCAGAAAATACGGTGCTTAAGCTGCTTTCTGATATGGTAACAAGGGGGCTCTTAATGAGGTTAAAACAAGGAGTATATTGTGTAATACCATATGAAGAAGACCCAGGTAATTACATGCCCGAATGGCACATGCTCCCGGAACATTTAATATCTGATGGAGAATACTATATCGGATATTATTCAGCTATGGAAATTCATAATCTGATCACACAGCCTTCTCTAAAAGAACAGGTGGTGGTATCAAAGCAGGTGAAGCCAAGCATCCAAAAGATCAAAGATGTGACGTTTCAATTCATCTACCACAATGAGAAACATTTCTTTGGGTATAAAAAGAAGTGGATAAACTCATATGATAAAGTTTGGTGCTCTGATCTGGAAAAGACGTTGGTCGATTGTCTGTATAAACCGGATTATGCCGGGGGAATAGTTGAAGTAGCTCGCGGGCTTTATAAGGCAAAAGACGATATCTCTTATGATAAGCTGTTAGAGTATGTTATTAAATTTGATACTCAGGTTGTGATCAAGCGCTTGGGCTTTATACTGGAAATGCTTGAAATTGAGACGGACATTATTCCGAAATTGCAGGAGCTTAAAACATCCTCCTATACAGTATTGGATACCGAACTTCCCAAAAAAGGAAAAATGCATAGTCGCTGGAGCATTCGCCAAAATTTGGATACAGAAACAATTAAATCCGCTATATATACATGATTTTACCGGCAGAGATTCAACAAAAAGCCAGAGATGCCGGAGTTCGCGACACTCAAATGGAGAAGGATTACATTCTTTCATGGATACTTCAGGGAGTTTCAAACCATGATCACTTAAGTGAAGCGTTGGTTTTTAAAGGCGGTACGGTTTTGAAAAAGGTTTACTTTGAAGACTATCGCTTTTCTGAAGATCTGGATTTTACATTGAATGACTCAGAGCTCACCAATGAACAAATATTTGAATGGTTTCAGGAAGTATTTGAGTATGTGCGGGAAGAAGCTAACATTCCATTGGAGCTGATCGACGATAATGAACACGAAGATGGTGGGATCAATTTTTATATAAGCTACATTGGTCCGTTGGGGGGAAGAGGTAATCAAAAAAGTGTTAAAGTAGATATTTCGAGAAGTGAGCTCTTATGCTTTGATTCCGAAACACGTCCAGCTATTGGGCTTTACAGTGATCAGGATGATTTTGAACTTTTGTGCTATTCACTGGATGAAGTACTGATCGAAAAGATGAGATCGGTGATGCAACGAATGCAGCCTCGGGATTTCTATGACATCTGGTATTTATTAGAGGTAGAGCAGAAGGATTTGGAGTTTCTACTACCCGAATTCTCAATAAAATGTGAACATAAGGAACTTCTATCATCTGATTTTGAAGATGCCTTACAGCGAAGACTTCCTCAGTACCAAGCTCGTTGGGCCGGTTCTATAAGTGACCAAATACACGAGTTACCTGAGTTCCTACAAGTAGAACGAGAAGTACAGAGGCATTTTAGAAACATTGAATTTTGATAGTAGTTTTTCATCGTTATTTATACCCATACTGGTATTAATCATCTAATTATCTTGATTTTATACCCGATCAGGTATAAAATGCTGTATCTCACTTTATAAATAATGCCTGGTCAATTAACTGAAATTTATCCAAATTCCGTGGAATCGATCATAATTGTTTGGAATAAAATGTCAGTTCAAAAATACTTTCTCAATTGTAAATATTTTACTTGTCGGGAGAGTAAACTTCTTGTTAACTGTCAATTTATAATGAAATTTAGAAATGAATGATATACATTTAGCAATCACCGCCTTTTATTAGATGGGAATCGGGAATGTTTAAAGGTAACAAGGTCTTCCAAGCGAAGCGTGGACAGGTGTCCTAAATTGTTGAAGCGAGAGCTGACTCAATTTACCGGGTTCGATTCCCGGCCGAAGGTGTATTAATATAATGCACCTTCGGGCGTGAATCGGTCAAAAATAAGCAAGATGACAGAGCAAGAAATTGAAAATTATTTTCAATATCACAACTCCAATATCAAATCACTGAAAATTGGATACAATGAAATACGTGCCCAAATCAAATTTTTGTATAAAAAAACCAATAAGTCTGGTGATTTAATATACAGTCTAGCTGACAGTCATTTCGATAAAATTGATGCTAAAGAAGTAGAAATAGCCTTAAGTCGAATACTGTCAGGCATTCAAGTTTCTTGGGCAGAAGAAAGTATAAAAAGATTATTGTATGAACGACAATTGTTAACCGACAACCAGAGAGATTATCTACTTAGACGTCCTGCACTAGACCAAAGATGGTATAAAACTTTAAAAATTGTTTTTTGTATCGCCTATGATCTAGTTCCTGCTACTGATGAACTTTGCGAATCTGTTAATATTAGACGGAAAAGAGGTAACATAGGGAGTGAACTTGTAGATCAATATTTTGAATTAAAACGAATTATAACAGATCATTTAGTTCCTAATTTTAGGATCAGAAATAAAGTTCAACATGGTGAGTGGGTTTTTGCTTTTAAACCTTCCAATTCAAATGAATTTAGTCGAGAACTAACAAACAAGATTAGTAACGAAAATATTATTACCACAACATCAAGGTATACAATCGTAAATGCATTATACCAAATGATGGTGGATTTAGGCAGATTTAGAAGTGACAGTTTTGCTTTAGAATCGAGATCTACTCCATTTGAATACTTTTATACTAAATATATGAGGAAAATAAATTTCGAGGTTAATAAAATAATTAATAGTGACTTGGAGTCTTTTATTAATGAAATTGTACAAAGAGAAATAAGAGGAGCTCAACATAGAAGAGGGAACTAATACTATTACAACACAAGGGGATCACTTACGAAATAGATAGATTGAGTATTTGAAAGATGGCGAATAATTGGAATTATTTGAATTTAAATGGCACTCAGGTTGAGTTTTTACAGGATTTTGGAGACGGATTAAATAGTAAGGACATTAGTTTTCCTGATTTTTCTGAATCCAAAAAAATAATTATCGCCTGTGACTATAGTGGTGAACATAAAGATTCAAAATACTTTACTGTATCCTTTATAATTGCTGATTTCTTTGGTTTAGATGAATTTGATCAAGGAAGACGGTTTATCCGTGAAAAATATTCTATTGGGAAAAGAAGATTTGAATACAAGAAAATCTTTCGGGATAGAGTAATAACAAAAGGCTTAACTGGGTTTCTTAGATCCGTTGACACAATTCCGGGAATTCTATTATCCTTTTCTATCAATAAGGAAATAGAAGGTATCTTTAATAATGTTAATGAGATTAAAAGTGAGAACAAGATTTTTGTTGATTGGAATATTCAAGATCTTGGAAAGCTCCTCTGGACAGTACATTTAGGTTCGTTTTTTTTAGCTGGACTATCTAATGAAAATCAAAATATTCATTGGCTTTCAGATAGAGATAATATTGTAGCTAATCATGATAGGAAGATAACCACAGCAGGTTATTTTGGAAAAATATTAACAATGTATTTACCTCATTCGATCCAAGACTTTGCCTTAGTAGTGCCTCAAGATGGGGAAATAGTTTTAGATGCCGAAGATTTATTATCAATTCCCGACCTAGCTGGAGGAGCTTTAGCAGATATAGAATCTATACATCATAAAGAAAAAAATTATCCTAAATCTGATGGAATAATTGTGCCAGTATCTGATTCTATAAAAGAAAAAAGTAGCTTTTTAGCGAACTGGCTAGCTGAAGATCACTGCGTACTTCAAAAATTATTTTTTCGATTGGATTATAATGTTGACAAAACAATTATCAATTATAACAGAACATACTTCAAATAATTAAGCTTAAAATAAGCTATGGTTTGAGTGTGTAGCAATCATTCTTAATTTGAAAAATCAACACAAGGTTAGATGATATTGATCTGCCCTTGCTTCTGGGAGGACGAATTAAGGTGAAACATAAGTCTACCAAGCTGAGCATTCCATGGCTCACTTGGAAAAGAAATCGAAATTAACCAGCCCAGGAAATTAGCAGAAGTTTGTAATGCGGGAGCTTGTAGCGGAAGGTGGCTTTGAATGGGATTGGGTTTTAAAAATTAAATTTTATGTCAATTGAATTAGAAGAGCTATTACAAATAGATGATCCAAAATCATTCAAAGTTCATCTTGCAAACTGGAATGGAAAATCGCAACCTCTTGATGTTTTTGTAAGAGATAAAAGCGAATGGAAAATGTGGAATTCATGGAGGTATCAAAGGGATGATTATAATCGGCAATATATATTTTCAATGATAGATTTTTACCATGAAAAGAATATTTGGCTATTTGGTGGAGTTTTTGAAGTCTTATCAAGAAAGAATATTAATAATGCTCATAGTTATGAAGTGGAGTTGACAGATTTATTAAAAGAATTTATAGGCCGCTTGAAAATTAAATTTAATAGACCTGGGAGAGCACAGATTATTACATTTGAAAATTATATATCCAATATGATGGTATCTGAAATTTTAAAAGAACCTTATAATGGAGAAAGATTTAAAGGATTTGAAAATATTTGTTACGATTTTCACGTGTTGGAGCAAATTTTTAGAAACGAGAAAAAGGATTGGAAAGCAGCTCTAGAAAATATTAAAGGTGTTTATTTAATATCTGATAAAAATAATGGGAGAAGATATGTTGGGGCTGCATATGGAGAGGAGGGTATTTGGTCTAGATGGAGGAGTTATATGAATACAGGGCATGGTTGGAATGATGAACTGAGTAAAATTATCGTGGAAAAAGGCTTTGAATATGCTAAAGAAAACTTTCAGTTAACTTTGCTAGAATACATGCCATCAAGAACTGATGATAAATTTGTTATTGAAAGAGAGAAATTTTGGAAAAAAGCTATGTTAAGCCGTGATTCTAAATTTGGATATAACAAAAACTAGAGTAAGACTGAGTTATTTGATTTCTGGGAAGCTGTAATGGCCTATTACCGATCTCAAAGACCTGTTAAATTACTTCCTTTGGATTATACCTTGCTTTCCCTATAATCACTTGATAAACAAAGAACATATAGAATGCAGCTACAGACCAAAACAGTTCGGCAGGGGATCAACAAAGCTTTTCTAAAAGAACCGGTAGAACGGCCGGAGTTTGATAACTTCAAACATGCCTTATCGGGGTTACTGGATCAAATAGAACATGCGGTTGAAGCAGATGAACATGAAGAACATCTCAAAAACCTCTTGCCGCCTTTCCTTAAATCACTTGGCTTTGATGATCACAAGATCAATACCAGTGGGCGGATTGATTTAGCGATTTATACCGGCAACAAGAAGAACGATCCGGTGGGCGTATTGATGGAGGTGAAGCGTCCGGGGAATAAAGCGGAGATGATTACCCGAGACAACTTCAACAAGAAAGCCTTGCACGAAGCGGTGTTGTATTACCTGGAGCAGCGCATTGAGGAAGATAACACCGATTTAAAGCATATCATTATCACCAACATGCACGATTGGTTTATTTTTGACGCCCAGGAATTTGAACGCTGTTTCTACAAACCGTCTGTGCTGAAAAAAACCTGGAAAAGCTGGAAAGCCGACCAAAAAGTATCGTCCAATAATGATTTCATGTACAGTGAAATCGCAAAATTTGTAGCGACACAGGATACTTCCATTACCGGGCTGTATGTACCGCTGGATAAAACCCGGAAACTGCTGGGCGGACAAGAAGGGAGCGAGTACGAAAAGAAACTCATTCCACTGTTCAAGCTGTTCACTCCCATTCATCTGCTGAAAGAGGCGTTTGCCAATGACAGCAACAACCTGAACCGGGAATTCTATCGCGAACTGCTGTATATCCTCGGTTTGGAAGAGACCACAGAAGGCAACACACGTTACATTCGTCGGGTAAGCGAAGAGCATCGAAATCCAGGTTCCATGATCGAAAACACCATTCGCATTTTAGATGCCGAAGATCATTTGAGTACGCTTAGCGAACCTGTTAAAAATTATGGGGAAGACAAAGAAGACCAATTATTCGGTGTAGCCCTGGAGCTTTGCATTACATGGATGAACCGGGTGCTGTTCCTGAAATTATTGGAAGCCCAGCTATTTCGCTATCATCGGGGGGACAAGAAATTCAAATTCCTGAACAGTGAAGAATTGAGTGGCTTTGATGCCTTGAATACCTTGTTCTTCCAGGTGCTTGCCCGCAGAACGGAGGAGCGTAGTGAGGCCATCAAAGAGAAGTTCGGCCACATTCCATACCTGAACAGTTCCTTGTTTGATGTATCGGACCTTGAGCACGATACCACCCGCATTTCCGGTTTAACCGATACCACCATGCCGGTGTACAACCGAAGCGTGTTGAATGAGTTGAAGGGTAACGAGCTATCCACGCTGGATTATCTCTTCCGATTTCTGGAAGCCTTTGACTTTTCTGCGGAAGGAAAAGAGGAAATCCGAAGCGAACGCAAATCGCTTATAAATGCCTCGGTACTGGGATTGATCTTTGAAAAGATCAACGGATATAAAGACGGCTCGTTTTATACGCCGGGATTCATTACCGAATATATGGCTCGAGAGACCTTGAGAAAAGCCGTGGTAGATAAATTCATTGAGTCCGGAGGGATTGAGGACGGAGAAGAGCTTACCATTTCGGATCTCTATAATCATATTGGCCCAAACCGATCTGTTTCCATTAAAGAGGCTAACGAGATCGTCAATTCCATTACTATTTGTGATCCGGCCGTAGGTTCCGGGCACTTTTTGGTGTCGTGTTTGAATGAGCTGCTGGCCATAAAATCTGATTTGGGGATTTTGAGTGATGTGGACGGCAAAGCTTTTCGCGACCTGAACGTAATGGTCGAAAATGATGAGCTGATTGTCAGTTACGAGGATGATGAATTGTTTGAGTATGATGTGTCTCACACTTGGCAAGGCCAAACGTTGTCTTCCCGGAAAATAGCCTCAGAGCGACAGCGCATACAACAGGCGCTCTTCTACGAAAAAAGATACCTGATTGAGAACTGTTTATTTGGGGTTGATATCAATTCCAATTCAGTGAAAATATGCCGGTTGCGATTGTGGATTGAACTGCTGAAGCGAGCCTTTTACACGCCCGAAAGCAAGTACCTGGAACTGGAAGTATTGCCCAATATTGATATTAACATAAAGCAGGGTAATTCGCTGGTCAGCCGGTTTGAGCTGGACAGTGATTTGTCCTCGGTATTCAAAGATAGCGATCATTCGCTGGAGGACTATAAAGAGGCCGTGAGAAATTACAAGCATACCGGCGATCGTTCCGAAAAGAAGCGACTTCAGAAACTTATTGGTGAGATTAAGGAAGAATACACCACTACATTGACCAATATTCGTCCTATAAACAAAAAGCTCTCCAAAGAAAGGGGCAGACTGGAGCTGATGCAAAATGCCGATCTGTTTGGCGATCAGAAATTCACGAAAAAGGACATTAAAAAACAGAAAAAGAAAGTAGAAAAACTGGAAGCACAAAAAGCCGATGAAGAAAGCGGTGCGTTTTACAATCAGGCCTTTGAATGGCGCTTTGAGTTTCCGGAAGTGCTTGATAAAGAAGGCGACTATATAGGCTTTGATGTGGTGATTGGGAATCCACCATATGGTCGCTACAATATGTTTACAAAGGAAGAAAGGTCATATTTAAAAGATAGATATATATATGGAAGTACCGGAGACATTGCCGAGGTATTCATAAACTTTGTCTTGAATGATCTTTCTGGGGAAAGAACTCAATTTTCATTTATTGTTCCCAAAGGGCTTAGCTATGTGAAATCATGGAGTGGAATAAGAAACACTTTTCTAAATGAAACAAAAATCCATTCAGTTATTGATACGAGTCGTGCATTCGAAGAGGCATTATATGAGATGTTGATATTTCATATTGAAAAAAGTAAAGCTCAATCCATGACTATTAACACAGGCTATTTAAGCAAAAGTGTTAGAGAATTATTTCTTATTCCTTCTTCAAGATATTCTGAAGAAATATTTTATTTAGGGTTCCCGGAAGAATATTTTCCAATACTTGAAAAAATAAATGATGCTTCAATTCCACTGTCTGATCATTATGATTTTTGGTATGGAAAAGGAGGAATGACTCCAAAAGTAAATAAGAAAGGGAAGGGGTTAAAGGTATTGACTGGTAAAGAGGTTCAACGCTTTTATATTAAAGACATAGAGAAGAAATGGTATTTGGAAGAATCAGTTTTGGATGATGAAGACGTCCAAAGATCTAAAAAGACAAAGGTTGTTGCTCAAGACATTGTAGCTCACATAAAAAACCCTAAACCACATATTAAATTAACGGCTACAATAGACGAAAAAGAACAGTTCTGTTTAAATACGATTATGTGTTTCTCAGAAATTGAAGAACATAGTTTAACGAATGAATTTTTAGTTGGTTTGATAAATTCAAAATTAATGTCATTCTACTTCTATTATTTCATTTTCAATCAGGCTATTAGGACTATGCATTTTATGCCTGGTTATGCTGATCGATTGCCTATACATGAAAATTCAAGCACTTTCCACGATAGAATAAAAGATAAGGTAAACAAAATTCTCACCGCCAAAAAAGAAAGCCCCAAAGCCGAAACCAGCGAACTGGAAGCCGAAATAGACCGGCTGGTGTATGAGCTGTATGGCTTGAGTGAAGAGGAGATTGAGATTGTGGAGGGGGATTAAATAATTATTATTTCGGTGTACTTAACCAACAATAGCTATGAACTTTATAAACTTCTTAAAAACAGCCAATAAAAAAATACTTTTAAAGCTTAAGGAATGGGATAATAGTTTATCAGTAGATTCTAATAATGAGTCCAACCCGAAAAATTTTGAAGATCTTACTCCAAAAAATGATTTACCAGCCGATGAATATTCTGAAGCTTTAGAATGGGCACTTACCAATAGTAATATTACAAATATTGCTCTTACAGGAACCTACGGGTCAGGTAAAAGCAGTATTATTAAAAGCTTTCAAGCACGAAATAGTGAGTATAAATATTTAAATATTTCACTTGCTTCCTTTGGTTTGGATGAAGCCGAAATTGACTCTTCTTTAAATCGTAAGATTGAAAGGAGTATCTTACAACAGATCTTTTATCGGGCTAAACCTAATGAAGTTCCTGAATCAAGATTTCAAAGAATTTTCTCGGTAAGTAGAAAGAGAGTAATGGGCGTATCCTTATTATTAATTCTTTGGCTCTTCTCATTAGTCACAGTATTTGAACTTAACGATATTAACCCACTTTTCAATTGGGTAAACATAAATGGGATTAGTGATGATATAAATAAGATTTTGGTGGTGGTATTTTTGCTTGGAGTAATTTGGATATTAGGTTTTATCATACGGCTCTTTCATAACCTTTCATTCAGTAAATTAAATATCACAAAAGACGGAATTGAGATTGCAGAAGAATTAGATAGTTCAATTCTAAATGATCACCTGGAGGAAATATTATATTTTTTTGAAGTACAAAAGTATAACGTTGTAGTAATCGAAGATATTGATAGATTTGATTCAGAAAGCATAGAGATATTTACAAAACTAAGAGAAATTAATATTCTACTGAACCAGTCTAAACAAGTTGATCGACGAATAGTATTCATTTATGCTCTAAGAGATGAGCTTTTTCAAAACATTCAGGATAAGTATCAAAAAAATAACAGAACAAAGTTTTTTGATTTCATGATTCCTGTAATTCCAGTAATTAATTCTAACAATTCGGGAGAGAAGCTAGTTGAGAAATTATCAGATCAGATTGATGAGGGTGTTTTATCAAAGCAATTCATATTTGCGATATCAATTTTTATTAATGATATGAGGCTATTGAAAAATGTATATAACGAATACATTATCTATGAAAATAAGCTTAGTGATATTGGATTAAATAAAGAAAGTTTGTTCTCAATTATTGTATACAAGAATTTATTACCTGACGATTTCTCTGATCTACAAAACTCGAAAGGTATGTTTTATGACGCCATTCAGAATAAACAAAAATTGATAAGTGAAATTAAAAAAGAATTAAACGAAAAAATTAATGATAAAGAAATTGAGATAGAGCGAATTGATAACGAGAATCTTAAATCTATAAAAGAATTAAGAGGTATTTACTTATTAGAATTTATAAAATTAATTACTAGAAAAAACGATGGAGTTAAATCGATTTATTTAGATGGGCAAGCTCGTAAACTAAATGATTGTGTAACAGATGATTACTTTGATGAATTTGTTAATCTAAAAGACATTAATTATACGTCTGTTAAAAATAATAGGAATACAAGATCAAACTTAAACTTTAATGATATTGAAAATTCAATAGGTGGAAAACTAAGTTACAACGAAAGGGAAAAATTATTGTTCAATAAGCACAATAAAAGAAAGGAGCATCTAAAAAGAGAAATAGAGACAATAAGAGCAGAAATAAATCAACTTAATTCTAAAAAAATTGCAGAAATACTAAACGATAATAATAAAGTAAAGCTTTTGGGAGAAGAGTTACTAAATCATGAATTATTAGTCTTTATTATTAAGAGTGGATATTTAGATGAGGACACTTATAAAAATTATATCTCATATTTTTATGAAGGTTCGTTGAAGAGGGAAGATATGACATTTATACAAAGTGTTATTAATGGAAAATCACTTGATTGGAATTTTAGCTTGTCTAAAACAAATGAAATTATAAATAGATTAAAAACCGGATATTTTGATAAGAAGGAAATTTTGAATGCCGACTTGCTCAAATTTTTAGTTGATAATCAATCTGTTTATAAAGCCAAATTTGACTTAGTGTTAAAAAAATTGACTGATGAGTCGAATGAATCAGTAGAATTTATAGATAAATTTCTAAGTAAATATGCTGAAGAGATAAGTTTAATTGAGGATTTTATCAGAAATATATGCAGTAAATGGAGTGGTATCTGGAATTATATTGAAAATCGATCAAGCTATACGAAAGAGAAGAAAGAGGATTATTTCAAACTTATAATTAACCATGCCCATCAAAGTGATATTGTGGAAATAAATTTATCGTCAGATAATGAATTGAAACAATACATTGAGAATAAGAAAGATCTCCTTTCCATTATTGATAGTAAATTTGATATTAATAAAGTGAAGGATTTATTAATTAATCTTCAAGTCAAATTTAATTCTTTAGAAGATATTCCAGATGAATCTGAGCTGTGGCAGTTTATAGTTAAAGAAGATTTATATTCTATAAACATTCATATGATTACACAAATATTAAGAAAAGAGGGGAGGTATAGTGAAGAAACAATAGAAAAATTACAATTAGCACCTTTTAGTTTAATTAAAGGATCTGAACAAGATAGCTTAATTAAGTATGTCGAGTCTGAAATTGAGAAGTTTGTAAAGAAAGTATCATTAAAAAACGATTCACTTAAAGAGGATGAAAAGTACTTTATTGAACTATTAAATAATGAGGCTTTAACTCTGGAATTGAAAACCAAAATTCTAGAATTACAGTCCGATAGAATTACAGAAATCACTCAGGTGTCTGATAAAGAGGTTTGGAAAGAATTATTTAAGTTTGATAAAGCAGACTCTATTTGGCCAAATATATTTGAATATTATCAAGAGTATAAGAATTTGGACGGTAGTATTATAGAATATTTAAATAGAGAAGAAAACTATAAGGAACTCTCAAAGGAAATGATGAACAGCTATGATTTTTCAGAGGATCAAATTTCAGAATTATCTAAAGAAATAATTTTAAACAAAGAAATAAGTGATGATAGTTTTCAGTACTTAATTAAAAGTATTCCTCATTCTTATAACGAATTAGCATTTGAACTTTTGAGTAATTTTAAGATTGAGACAATGATTAATAATGGATTTTTAAATATAACACCTAGTAATTATAAGTTATTAAGAAGTGATTTTAGCCCACTACATATTAAATTAGTTGAAAGTGATCTAAATAGATTTAAATCTAATATTGCTGAATATGTAGTCAATGAAGAAGACTTGAAGGTATTCTTAAGTAGTTCGGAAATAAAAGATGTAGACAAACTAGAAATATTTAAACATAAGTACGATGACTCAACTAATATTGATCAAGAATTAGCAGAATTAATACTTGGAATGCTATTAAGTAACAGAGCATATAAGGTTTCCTTTGAGCTTGCAAATGAAATTATTGAGAAAGCAGAATCTAAAGATTTAAAAGTAAAATTCATTACAACACAAATTGATTTTTTTGAAAACAAGTATATCAAAGCATTATTAAAGATATTACCATATCCTTATTTCAGAATGGTAAAAAGCAGAAAACAACCAAAAATAGAAAATAATCCTATTAATCTATTGCTGGTAAAAAAACTTAAAAAGAGGAATATCATTTCTTCCTATAAGGAGATTGATAATAACAAGATTCGAGTATTTGCCCGTATACAATAAAGGAGAGTTATTATGAAGCTAGACTTTCGGCTTATCGATTTGAAGTACGAACTGAATTTAATTGAAGAAAGTATCCATGAAATTGATGCGGCAATAGAAAGAGCAAAAGCAGAGGAAGAAGAGAATTTTAAAAGAATTACAAAGGAATTAGGAGAATATGATGACATTGAGTGGGAATTAAATAGGCAAGAATTTGTAGAAAAAGTCGAATTTTTAATACCACGTACTTTTAGAAACCCGGCAGTAGTTAGTATTTATTCAATATTAGAAGTTGGATTAACAGAAATAGCTGATGAGATCCAAAAGAAGAAAGGTATTGATATAAACATACGTGATTTAAGGGAGCGATCTATTATAAATAGTTCTAAGCTATATTTTAATATAGTTCTGAAATTTGACTTAAACCCAACTGGAAAGACTTGGGAGGCATTGAAAAACCTTGAAAGCATTAGAAATGCAATAGCTCACACAAATGGAAGAATTGGAATGTTAAGGGATGGACAAAGAAAAAAGATAATTAATTTGGAGAAAAATCTTAGTGGACTAGAAATCCATCATGGATTCATAATAGTAGATAAGGAACTGTTAAATAGCTTTTACTACACAGTTAAGACTCTATTGGATGATTTAATAAAAAATTATATTGAATTTAGGGACAATCAAGCGACTGATTCCAGAATGCATCCATTAATAGAATTATGTGATAATACTTTCAAAACCATAAAAAGCATTTTTAATTTATAAAAGATTAAAACACCCCATCTAACGATTTAGCCTTCAATATTCTCTCAAGTGAAGCATACCGTGGACTTTGAGGCGCTTTGCCCGGACTATTCCCAAGTGGCACTTTTTTGATCTTTTTCGCGGGTTCGCTAAAGTAGAGGATATACTTATTGGTATCCTGCCATTGTTCAATAGATTTTACTTCAGCTATGTGAGTAATGGCCGAAACCGGTGCTGTCTGGTACGCTGCAACGTATTTAATTTTAGGAATCATGGAAGAATTGAGTCTAATATGATGCCAGCAATTCTCTCCAATAAAGGTTTCTTCAAAGCCATCTTTTCGGGCCGGAACTACAATGGTATCAATTTCAGAGATGTCCACTTTTTCTGTGTCTTCAGAAACTTCATTCAGGAATGGCTCAAATTCATATAGGATGCTGCCAGAATCATTCCTGAATCGCTTCAACGTCACCACTTCCACTGGGAATTTAAACCGCTTAATGAGTACCGTTTCCAGCTCATCTCCAACCTCATCAATAATCAGGAGGGCGTTAAAGGCATCCGGCTGATGAATGATGGACTCAAGCAAGAAATCTACGTTGCCATACCCGTTCTTCTTAGCAAAAGCCTCACACTTCTTCCATTCTTCATCCCGCTTACGCAGCATGTCCTTAACCACATTTTTAACCTTCACCTTGGAAGATTCAAAGGACAAAGAAAACTCCAGGATTTGCACCGCGATATGCTTCAGGTGCTGGTGACTGGCCAAATCATTTTCAACTACAAAGATCTTGGGGTCCTGACTGTTGGTAAGATCAATCAGGTAACCATCCGGTAAATTATTAGTCGCTCCTTTTTTACCGATCTTCTTTTTGTCATCCAAATAAATCCGAGAAGAGCCAAACAAGGCATTCTTAACTTCATTAACCGCTTCCTCCAGCTCAGGTTCCAGTTCGTAGGGGACAAGCGTGTACTTTTCGTTTTTGTTCCAGAGCATGTGTTAGAATAAAGTTTTTAAATAGCTTGAATCAGGTAGCTATTATACATTTTGAAAACTCATGAGTCAACAGGTAGAATGTTTCACTATTTAAGGAGTTGCTGCTTTTTGAAACGGCTACTGGAGATGACCGGACAAGCTGGTGTGGAAGTAAGTGGGGAAGCTACTGGGTAAGCTGAGTTGTGCGAAGGGCCATGCTATCTTACCGATATTTGAATCAACAGGTTACGAATTATTTATAAAGGCATTTCCACGGCATTTATTATGATGCTGATCCGATGTAAAAAAGAATGACAAAATCACAGTGATCAAGAAATGTTTTGAAGAAGTGGAAACTGAAGAATTAGAGAGAATTATTAATAATTAAAACAATAAAAAGAGGGTTCTTCTTGTCACAAATATTTACTAAATTTGTGACAGAAAAATAAGATATAATTTATGCAAAGCTCGGAAGAACAAATACTTAATAAGATTAAAAACTACAACCGTGGAAAAATATTTTTCCCGGAGGATTTTCTGGAATTTGGTTCCAGTGAAGCAGTTAGGCAAGCGTTAGTTCGCCTTGAGGATGATGGAGAGCTGGTAAGGCTTGCCCATGGTATTTACTTATATCCTAAAACAGACCCACAGCTTGGGGTATTAAAACCATCCATAGAGAAAATTGCTGAAGCGATAGCAAAAAGAGATAAGGCGAAGATCATACCAACCGGCACACTGGCAATGAATAAATTGGGACTTTCAACCCAGGTTCCTTTAAATGCTGTATATCTCACCGATGGTTCACAAAGAAGTATTCAGGTTGGAAACCGCAAAATTAAATTCAAGAGAACGGTTCCAAAAAATCTTAAAGCGAAGGGAGAAATCAGTTCGCTGGTTATTCAGGCTTTAAAAGAAATTGGAAAAGGGAATGTATCTGAACAACAAAAAGAGAAAATCACGGAGTTACTGAAAAAAGAAAAACCGGAGCACATAAAACATGATATCAAACTTGCTCCGGTATGGATTCGGGAAATAATGGAACAAAGCATAGAAGATGATTGACTGGCTAAAGGTAGAAGATCAAAGAAAGAAACAGGTTTATGAACAGGTAGCAGCTAATGAAGGCTTGCCGCCCATAGCCATTGAAAAAGACTTTTGGGTAACGCTGGTGCTGGAATCTGTTTTTGAACTTGGGAAGGCTGAAAACATGGTTTTTAAAGGAGGTACCTCTCTGAGTAAAGGATGGAATCTGATTCAGCGGTTTTCCGAAGATGTGGACCTGGCCGTAGACCGAAATGCGTTTGGTTTTGATGGAAAACTCGGAAGCAGCAAAAGAACAAGACTTCGTAAAGCGATTCGGGAGTTTGTCCTGGAAGAGTTAACACCGGAATTAATAGATAACCTGCAGGAAAAAGGAGCTGAAGTTGAAGTGGAGGTTTGGGAATCAGAAAACTCAGACGAAGATCCTTCAACTATTGAAGTTAGATTTCCTGCCGTCACAGAATCCGTAAAATATCTTCCGCCAAGAGTATTGATTGAAATAAATGCTCGTTCCTTGATCGAACCGAACGAAGAAAAAGAACTTACCCCTTTGGTTGGTTCCGTATTTCCGCAGTTAGAAATTGATTTGATACCGGTAAAAATTCCTTGTGTGCTACCCAAACGCACATTCCTGGAGAAAGTGTTTTTGTTACACGAGGAATTTCAGAAGAACCCGAATGAAATGAGAGCAGAACGATTAAGCCGACATTTATATGACGTTGAAGCAATCATGGATACAGACCATGGAAAAGAGGCAGTGGAAGATGAAGAGCTTTATATGGATATCATTCATCACCGGAAACATTTAACAAAAATCAGTGGAATTGATTACAAAAAACATTTACCGGGGACCATAAACCTTATACCGCCAGACACTTCCATAAAGCAATGGCAGAACGATTATCGTGAGATGCAGGAAAGTATGATTCATGGTGATTCTGTATCGTTTGATAAGCTCATTGACAGAATGAAAGAATTAATGAAGAGAATAAATCAATTGGCCTTTAAGTAATAGAAACAGCTTTGTTCACTTTTTTTATATGTTCACGAATCGTGAACAGAGTGATTCAATGAACATAGTGCAGCTTACCAAGCTATCTAAACGGCAATAGAACCGGCAAATTATTCAGAACGTTTAATAATCCTTCGCAAAAGGAGGTAAGAAATTAATTTCCATGAAAAACACATATGGGTTCTGAAAAACGTATATATATAGTCGATTATATGAAAAACAGATGCTTGAATCTTTGAGGGTGTTATCCATCAAGGTTTTAAAAAGTTTCAATAAACAGGCTAATAGCCAATTAATGGGCACTTTTTTAAACTGTTACCCTCTTAAACCCCGAAAATGAAATAATGACTTATTATTTTCGTTATTAGCTCCCATTTATTTAAGAAAAACACATATAGTTTAAATAAGAGTGGTTGTTATTTAGCTTTTTTGTAGTTTTATTTATCATAGCAAGTAAAAAATACTGGAGAAATACATTATGAAATCATTGGCTTTACTATTTTCGGTTTTGTTTTTGTTTACATCCTGTGATCAGTTGCCATTTCTAAGTGCAGGAAGCGAAACTAATGATGCAATGAAACTTAACGTGACTGCTGATAAAATAGAAGTCATGCAGCATATAGAGGCAGATTTCATCTTCACGAATGTGAGTGATCAAAAAGTAGAGTATGGATTCCCGTCAAGCTGTCAACATGGGTTCAAAGTGAAGAAAGGAGATGAAGTGCTCTTTGACAGTCAGCATGAGTATGGTTGTTTAACTGTATTGACAAGTTTTGAATTAGCCCCGGGAGAGAGTAAGACGTTTAAAATTGATTTGAGTAACGCGGGAGACTTTGAATACCTGGAGCCCGGCACTTACTCCTTAGAAGCTTTTCTGTTAACCGAAGACAGTGATACGGTATCCACTACTTTTGAAGTTGAGTAGAGGATTTATTTAAAAGCTGATCAGAATTCTACAGAGTTATATGAGTAAACTGGAATAAAACAGCATTTCTGAGAACCTATTTATTCCAGAATAAGTCTTTCTACACCAGAAATAGTCCAATTCTTTTAAATAAATCGTGAAAATTAACTACCGTTAATATGTATTAACTACTGTTTATTAATAAAAACAATAGTTATGAGGCCAACAAGTACGCCAGATAGTTATTTAAGAACCCACTGGATCAAATTTTGGGTTATCCAGGCAACATCCGGTTGCTTCGAACCTTGATTGATACCGGAAGAGGCTTGAGTACAACGGAAATTTCCAAGCGGACGGGTCTGTCAGTTCCAGGGGTTCATAAAGTTATTTCAAGATTACTTGAGACGGGTGTTGTGCAGCGTGAGGGAGGCGGGAGAACGTCAAAGGTTTTTATCCGAGAGGTGCGTCCGTTAACTCATATTCTGACTGAGCTTTTTCAAACCGAGAAAAACAATTCCAAAAATCTTTTTAAAAAACTTAAAAAGTGCGTAGATGAACTAAATGTGAAACCAAAATCAGTGTGGATCTGTGGTAAGGTTGCCAAAGGAACCGATGATTATGGCGATCCACTTCAGGTTGCAGTTTATGGTCATGCAAAAAACATAGATGAGCTCACGGAAAATTATAAAGACCGGTTTATCAAAGATCATGTTGAAAGGGATTTTGATGTGACCATAGAGGTGAGAGGGGTTACTTCGGCTGATGTAGATTTGATCAAGGAGCCTGACAAAATTATGATCTGGGGTTTTGATCCTTCGCGAATGTATGCCGAGCAAGATGAAAGCAAAAAGGGTTCAATTTCTCACCAGGAATTAGATCCCCGTTCACTGAATGATGCGGGTTTATGGATCAAATTTTTAAAAAAACATCCGGAGGTGATCGAAAGAACAAAAAAGTATCTAAAAGAGAAGACTCAGTCGGAACAATCAGGTGTTAGAAAGGAATTACAGGAATGGTATAGACTTCTTGAAAACATGTCCTTCCAGCGTTTAAAAAAATTCATAAAATCAGATTCGGAGCGCTCCACCCGACTGCGACAATCCTTACCTTTCTGGCCGGTGCTAACCGTAGCTGAAAGAATAGAATTTAAATCTATGGCTGAAGAATAATGAACAGAAAACAATTGGAACATGCGATACGATCCGCTTGTGAAGTTTCAGGAGATAACGAGTTATATATCTTTGGATCACAGGCTATATTAGGGCAGTTTCCCCAGGCAGATGAAAAACTGACTCGTTCTATTGAGGTTGATGCATCTCCAAAGAATAAACCGGAGGCTGTTGATAGAATTGATGGAGCTTTAGGAGAGAATTCTCCATTTCACCATACACATGGGTTCTATGTCCATGGGGTTTCGATTGAAACAGCTTTATTGCCTGATGGTTGGCAAGATCGTACCTATAGACCTGAGTTCGATTAAAAAGTAGGTTCTATCATAGACAAGATGGTCATTTCGCGGCGAATGCCCGAAATCTACTTGTTGTTTAAATATCTATGATTGAATTACTGGCAATAATAAGATCCCTGCCTTCACAGGGATAACTTTTTAGGCATTTTTCATACTGTCAATAATCGAGTTCAGGTTTTTCTTTTATTTTGTTGTGAAGGTACGTTCGTAACGCATGTCGGAACCTCAGGTGCCATTAATGGGTAAGGCAGATTCCCGCAAAAAACACTTTACCCTTTGTTTCAGAATGCCTTATATTTGAATCTTGCTAAAATTGCCGTGGTAGCTCAGATGGTTAGAGCGCACGACTCATAATCGTGAGGTCGGCGGTTCAATTCCGCCCCACGGTACACGATACCAAGCCCGATTCAGAAATGAATTGGGCTTTTTTGTTTGTGTGAATTTCTTTTTGGAACAAAAATTTCCGTATTTCGAACCGGTAGTAACTCACAGTATTAATCGTATATAAATGCGTAAATCGGAAGAATATGAAATGGCTCTTGTAGCTGAACAGGCCTTAGGTAAAGCCCTGCAAAAGTATGATGAGCTTAGTGCTCAACTCAAAGAGGAAAATAATGCTGCCCGTTCAGACCTGATCGAAACCATCCATGACTCGATCCAAAATTTAAAGCGTAAAATTAAGGCATATTTCCAAGAGCTGATTCCGATGGAAAAGGTGCTGGATGAGTTCGTATTTGAATATGAAGTGCTTAAAGCTGAACTCGAAATAAGGAATCAGGAATCGGCCAGGGTAAAAAAGTTTGCCAAAAAACTCCTTTCCAGTTATGAAGATTTTATTTCAACAGTCGGCGGGAAGAAAAAGTTAGCGCTTATTCAGGAGGGTGACCTTGGGTATAAAAAGAAGTCCACTGCCACGGCATATCTTTTTTGGGTACTTAGTTTTTTCGGGATACTGGGCCTTCACCGGTTTTACCTGGGGCGAACAGCTACGGGCATCGGCTGGCTGCTTACCGGCGGTTTATTAGGATTTGGGGCAATTTATGACCTGATTGCTTTACCGAAGATGGTGGAAGAGCAAAATGTATATAATGAACTCAGGGCGGCGAAGATCAAACAGCTTACCGGAAAATAAATCCATAAAAAAAGCCACCCCCAAATCAATGAGCGGTGGCAGATATCATCTACAGACGGCTATTACCCCATTTGCACAAATAACATACCTTTAAGTACGCTGTTCGTCAATGGAGGAAATCACGTAATTTTAGTACGTGAAAATACGTACTAAAGAATAGTGAACAAAGGAATATTGAATACTGAAGCAGATACTTATGCCTTCATTATTGAAGATTCGATATTCTATAGCAGGGCTTGTTCATTCTCCATCGCAAAGCGGACTAAAGCGGCCGTATTTTTAAGATCGAGTTTCTTGAGTAGGTTGGTTCGGTGTTTTTCAACTGTGCGGGGGCTGATATAGAGCTTGCTGGCGATCTCCGAACTGGTGAGTCCTTCAGTGAGTAATCCCAATACTTCCCGTTCCCGTTTGGTAATGGATTTGATGGGATCAGGGTGTTTTTTCTTTCGTGCGAGCCTTTTGTATTCTTCAGTCATCATTTTTGAGAACCGTTTCCCAAGGAATCGTTCACCCATTGCTACTTTTTGAGCTGCATCAATAAGCTCAAGGTGATGAGCAGATTTATGGATCAATCCAGACGCTCCGGAATCGAGAAATTCATTGAGGGTCTTTTGATCGGTATTGTCAGCCAGTAAAAGAATATTAGCATCCGGACTTTTATCAATAATTTTTTTGGCAATGATGATGCCTTCCATCTCTGGCATAGAAAAGGAAAGGATGCACAGTTTGGGCTTTACGCTTTCAAAGGCGGTGAGTACCAAAGCTCCATTATCAACCTCGCTGCAAATGTTAAAAGCACCGTGATCCTGCAAAATGGAACTGAGTCCGTATCTGAAAATTTCGTTGCCGTCAGCAACAATTGTGTCGATGATATTCATTTTACCTCCCCAGGCAGAATGGATTCCTCTCCGACCCACGCGGAGAAAGGACAGATAATGTAGCTAAAAAAGAGGGAAGTATGCCAATTTTATTTATAAGGAGGGTTTCATTTGGGAAATACCCACCAATCCTTAGCGGGCACCCTCCTCTAGGCTTCACTTTCGTTCAGCCCGGCACCTGCCTAAAGGAGGACTTTCCTTAGCTGTATTCAATTACTCAGTTTAAATAAGTTTAAGAAGTTTTTAGTCATAACGAATAGCTTTTCTTTGAGGAGAGTACAGTTTTAGCCCTTAAGGATGTTGTTACCAAGTGTTATGACTTCCGGTCATGCAATAATCATCCTCACCAGCAAGTAAAAACTCAGTCCCGATTTCACCGTCCATAAAACCGTGCGGATCCAATTGGTGGAAACCAATCTGTCAATAGCTTTCTTGTCTTTATGATCTTCCAATTTAGAGTGAGCGGGAACCGAAAATAAGCCTGTGAATATCCAGATCAACAGTACAATATAGAACCCAACGGCATTCAGTGAAAAGAACCCGTCAAACCAGGAAAGGGCAAAGGAAGTGGTGATCTCAGCTGCCATCACCGGGATCACGATCTTATCGATACTCTTCACATGATGCTTCTGGAATTGCGCAAAATTTCTATCGCTGACATGGTGAAATGATGGATAATGCACCAGTTGAACGATCCAGATCAGGCCCGTCATAAAGAAGGATGCAAACGTGTTGATCAGAAAAATAAGTTCAGATGACATTGAAGTAAGCGATTCGTTTACATTATGTGTATTTTCAGCGCCTTAATAACCAAAAGTTTTCACTTTACGATTCATCAAAAAGAATGACCCTTAAAAGAACACACACCTGCGGAGAGCTTACTGCAGAAAATATTGGCGAAGAAGTAATTTTAAATGGCTGGGTAGGTCCCCGTCGTGATTTGGGCGGTGTAATTTTTATTGACCTGAGAGACCGCTATGGCGTAACTCAAGTAGTATTTAAAGAGAAGAACGACCAACTTCATGAAAAAGCGGAACAGCTCAGAGCTGAGTATGTGATCGGAGTTAAGGGGAAAGTGATTACCCGGGGGAAAGAGAACATCAATAAGAAAATGCAGACGGGTGAAGTTGAGATCGAAGCTACGGAACTGGTTATTTATTCTGAGGCAGAAACTCCGCCGTTTGAGATCAAGGATGGAATTCCTACGAACGAAGAAGTTCGCCTAAAGTACCGTTATCTGGATCTGCGTCGCCCGGAAGTGCAGGAAAGAATGATGCTGCGGTCTAAATTCTATCAATCGGTTCGGGAATTTTATCACAACCTGAATTTTGCTGAAGTGGAAACCCCGGTGCTGATGCGCAGCACTCCGGAAGGTGCGCGTGATTATCTCGTACCAAGTCGGGTTAACGCCGGAAAATTCTTTGCACTCCCTCAAAGCCCTCAAACCTACAAACAGTTATTGATGGTTTCCGGTTACGACCGATATTTCCAGATCGTAAAGTGTTTCCGGGATGAAGATCTCCGCGCCGACCGCCAGCCTGAATTCACTCAGATCGATGTTGAGATGAGTTTTGTGGATGAAGAAGATGTGTATTCGACACACGAAGCTCTGATGAAAAAGATAGTGAAGGACACCATTGGCTATGATGTGGAAACGCCTTTTCCCCGTATGACCTACGAAGATGCCATGAACACCTACGGTTCAGATAAACCAGACATTCGTTTTGGTCTGGAGTTCAAAGATTTTTCCGAGATCGTTCGGGATGCAGAGTTTAAAGTATTCTCAGGTACGGTAAAAGAAGGAGGTGGGGTAGTTGGAATTACTGTGCCCGGACAAGGAGATATGGGGCGTGGTGCCATCGACCGCCTCACTGATCGCGTGAAGCAAGAAACGGGTGCGGGTGGATTGATTTACATTAAGATGCAGGAAGACGGACCGCTGTGCAGTGTGGCAAAATTCCTGACCGATGAGATTGTAAAGCAAATGGTTGAAAAATCTGAAGCGAAGGAAGGCGATCTGGTGCTGATCCTGGCCGGGCCTAAACCGGATGTGCTGAAGCAACTTGGTCAGCTGCGCCTGATGATGGGTAAAGAGTTTGATCTGGTCAATGAGGATACCTACAATTTTCTATGGGTAACAGAATTTCCGTTACTTGAATGGGATGAGGAATCCCGAAGATATCACGCCATGCACCACCCGTTTACTTCTCCAAGAGCGGAAGATGTTGAGCTGATGGATTCTGACCCCGGGAAAGTGAAAGCCAGAGCATATGACCTGGTGCTGAACGGAAATGAGCTGGGCGGTGGTTCTATTCGTATCCATGATCAGGATATGCAACGGAAGGTTTTTGAATTACTGGGAATTGGCGACAGGGAAGCGGAAGAGAAATTTGGTTTCTTGCTGGATGCCTTCAAATATGGAGCTCCGCCACACGGGGGAATTGCTTTTGGAGTAGATAGAGCCGTGATGTTACTGACCGGAGCGAAAAGCCTTCGTGATGTTATTGCCTTCCCAAAAAACCAGAAAGCACAAAGCTTAATGGACAACTCCCCTGATACGGTGGATGAACATCAGCTGGATGAGCTGCATATTCAACTCAAGAAAAGCATTAAAGATCAATTAAAGTGAAAACAGCAGGAATAGACGGTTGTAAAGCAGGATGGATCCTCATCACCTTTGATGAGGGAGACGAAAAATATGAAGTACTTCGGGACCGGGAAGCCCTGAAGGGAGCTTTTGAGAAATACGACCGCATTTTCATCGACATGCCGATAGGGTTGGAAGATGAAGAGTACATCCGAAAGGCGGATGAATTACTCCGAAAGAAAGTGGGTGGAGAATATGCTTCCAGTGTATTCAGCCCTCCGATCCGGCCGGCGCTTACAGCACCATCTTATGTGGAAGCCAATATGATCAGCCACGAATACACCGAGAAAAAACTGACCCTTCAGTCGTGGAACATTACTCCAAAGATCCAGATGGTGGATGAGTTGCTTCGTGCAGATGAAAGCCTGAAAGATAAAGTGCTGGAATCTCACCCTGAGCTTCTTTTTCAAAGCCTAAACGGTGGAATGATCTATCAGAAAAAAAATCTGAAAAAGGGAATAAAGCATCGTTTGAAGCTGATAGAGGACCGCGAGCCCATCGCAGACGACTTCTTCCGGGACATTAAGGAAGATTTTCGGCGTAATGAAGTTGAGGAAGATGATATCGTGGATGCGATGGTATTGGCTTATTCTGCCAAGATCTCTGAAGAAAAAGGCATCAGGACCTTACCAGAAGAGCTTGAGTACGATTCCGAAGGTATGCGAAAAGCGATACACTACGTTTGAATATTGAATATTGAACAAGGAATATTGAAGTGAGAGAGTATCTCGCTCTGACGCTGAGCTTCGGAGCGAGATAAACGGCTATTCTACATTACTTCAATATTCGGTATTGAATGTTCAATATTCAATATTCTCTTCTATTCTTTGTTTTTGAGGATCTTCTTGTACTTCACTCCGGCTTTATACACGCGGTTCATTCCGTTGAATGCTGCAATTCGATAAGCCTCGCTGTAAGTGGGATAATTGAGCACGTGGTTGATGAAGTAGCGTACATCTCCCCCCAGTGACATCACGGCCTGACCAAGGTGAATAAGATCACTGGCGCGTTCCCCGAGAATGTGAATTCCCACCAGTTTTAGATTTTCAGTTTCAAAAACCAGTTTCAGTAACCCGTCTTGTTGATTACTGATATCTCCCTGGGTAATATTTTTGTAATAAGCCCGACCAACGGTGACATCGTATCCACGGGCTTTGGCTTCTTTCTCGGTAAGTCCAATACTTGAAATTTCGGGAATGGAATAAATAGCGAACGGAATTTCAGGGGGTACATCCAGCGCTTTGATTCCGAACATATTACAGGAAGCCAAACGGCCTTCGGAAAAAGATGCAGAAGCAAGAGCCGGAAATCCAATAGCATCTCCGCCGGCAAAAATATTCTCAACACTGGTGTGGTAATCATTATCTACGACGATATTACCTTCATCATCCATTTCAACCCCAACATTTGCGAGTCCAAGCCCTTTTGTGTTCGGGATTTTTCCTCCAAGATATAATACATGCTCAGTTTCGATCACGCGGGTACGGTTTCCTTCATTGTCGTTTCTGAGATTGTATCGAACTTCCGTTGTATTTCTGATGGAATTGGTGTCGATCTCAATATTCTCAGCATCAGAAAAAACCTCGATCTTTTGTTTATCTAATAGCTTAAAGAGCTGCTCTGAGATCTCGTTATCTAAGAATGGTAAAAAAGATTCGGCTTCATTCAGTACGGAGACACGGCTTCCTAAATTAGAAAAGGTGGTAGCATATTCCAGGGCATGAACACCACTTCCTATCACCAATAATTTTCTTGGGATGTGGGTGAGGTTAAGGACCGATGTATAGTCCATTACTTTGTCATGGTCCAGATCAAATCCCTTTGGTTTTACAGGATTGCTTCCGGGAGCAACAAAAATAAACTCTGCTGTATAATTGGTTTTCTCTCCTTCTTTTGAGGTTACCTCAACCGTATTTTTATCTTTGAGCACGCCAAATCCGCGGACGGTATCTATTTCATTCTTCTTAAAATCGTTTTCAACTTTAGAGTTCTTACTTTTGAGTGTCTCGTTTTTGTACTTCAGCAATTCCTGCATCTGGTGATGTTGATAGGCTTTTTCCTGTGAAAGGTCATCAAATTGACTTTGGAATCGCTGTATGATGCGGGCTGTTTCACGAAGTGCTTTACTGGGAATGGTTCCTGAGTTGATCCAGGTTCCTCCAAAAGATTCTTCATTGGCTTCAATAACCAGCGTTTTTTTGTCGAACTTTGAACTCTGCATGGCACAGGAAAAACCGGCAGGTCCGCTTCCGATGATAATAACGTCGTAATCGTATTTCATAAATGAGTTGAGTGAGGAAATGTAAGTGAGCGTGTCCGCTAAAGATACTTCAATTCTGAGAGGATTTCAGTGTAACATTCACTGATAGTGTTAACATATCTAAAAGATAGATTGTATTGATGGGGTACAGGAACGAATTTTAGCACCGTTTTGCTTATGTTTAAGAACGATAAATGAAAGGCGCACAATTTGTAAGCGCCAATAAACCGAAATTAAAAAAGGAGTAATAATATGGCATATTCTCTTCCCGATTTACCCTACGATTACGATGCACTTGAACCTACTATTGATGAACGTACTATGAAGATTCATCATACCAAGCATCATCAAGGTTATACCGACAAAGTAAATGCAGCCTTGGAGGGCCATGAGTTCGCGAACCTTGATATTGAAGAAGTACTTAGAAGAATTGATGAAGTACCTGCTGACAAGAAACAAGCCGTTGTGAACAATGGCGGCGGATATGCTAATCACAAATTGTTCTGGACCATTCTCTCTCCAAAGGGAGGCGGAAGCCCGGACGGCGAATTAGTTGAAGACATCAAAAAAACCTTTGGCAGCTTCGATAAATTTAAAGAGGAGTTTTCGAATGCCGCAGGAAGCCGGTTTGGCTCAGGCTGGGCATGGCTTTCAGTGGACGGAAGCGGAAATCTGGTGGTGCATTCCACCCCAAATCAAGATAGTCCGCTGATGAACGGATATACTCCGATCTTAGGAGTTGACGTATGGGAGCATGCCTATTACCTGAATTACCAAAACCGTCGCCCCGATTATGTTTCTGCATTCTGGAATATAGTGAACTGGGATCAGGTTGCTAAAAATTACAAAGCAGCAAAGTAAAGACGGTTGATTGACCAATGACAATTGACGAATGACGGTGGGCTTTGTTCACCGTCATTTATTTATGTGAGATATTATGCCTTTTAAATTTGAGAAATTAGAAGTTTGGCAACTTGCAATGGACTTGTCAAATAAGGTATATGATCTAATTAAAAGTATGCCTAAGACAGAACAATTTAATCTAAGTTCTCAGATAAGAAGAGCTGTTACTTCTACCTCATTAAATATTGCGGAAGGACCTACCGGTCAAAGTGATCCTGAACAAGTTCGATTTATAAGATACGCTCATCAATCACTTGTGGAAGTCGTGGCATGTCTGATTTTGATGAAAGAGAGATTATATTACAGCAGATAAACATGATGAGTTATATAAGGACTCAGAAAAATTATCAGCTAAATTGTTGGCAATGAAGAATTATCTGAAAAATAATTATAATGTAAATGAGGAGGGTGAAGACTTTGATGCCGAAGATTGAGATTCAACGGTCAATCGTTACTGGTCCTTCGTCGTCAGCTCACATCCTAAAATATTTACTGTGATAGTTTGTATATTTAGATGAACAAAAAAAAAATAAGAGGAAATACTATGCAATTTGGATTTGGAGTGGGACCTGATACGTCCTGGATGAGAGAAGAGCTAACCAAGTACGGAGTGGAAGAACTTAAGACTCCGGAAGATGTAGATCGTGTCATGAAGGAATATAAAGGCACTATGCTTATGGCGATTAACTCGGTATGCGGATGTGCGGCAGGAAATGCACGTCCCGGCTTAGGAATCGCTTTGGAAAACGCCGAAGTGAAACCGGACCACATGGTAACCGTTTTTGCCGGGCAGGATAAAGAAGCTACTGCACATGCTCGTGCTTATTTCTCTGAATATCCGCCATCATCACCTGCATTCGCATATTTTGTGGATGGAGAGATCAAAGCGATGATCCCAAGACATCGTATTGAAGGCCGAACAAAAGATCAAGTGGCTGAAGACCTGAAAATGGTATTTGAAGCTTTTTCCGGAGAGAAAGAAGAAAAAGCAGCTGAATAGAACACGGATGACACGGAAGCTGTGGGTTTCCACAGATATCTAATTAACGTGCGTTCGATATAATTATCTTCGTTAAAGCCTTTGAGGTACGGTCTGATAGCTCCAGGTCCATCTGACCGATTGTTTGATTTGGGCACCCAGGCTTGTTCTTATCCTAATCCAAGATACTGCGCTTACACCATCGATCAGATGGGTAATCCATCAGATTGAGTCCGGTGATGTATATAACTTGTCTCAGGTTTGGTTAAATTATGTATTAGGCCCGAAATCTATCTCTTCGCCGGCCCGGAAAATTCGAACTCCATCCGGTTTTCCTTTCTTTCCACCAGGACCAAATTCATGAACGGCTGAGGCTAATTCTTCTTCACTTCGCTCTTCTCCCACTTTGCGTGGTTCTTCTTTGTAAAAACTATCCATATGAAGAGTTTGAGTAGGGAAGGCAAACTCAACGCCTACTTCTTTAGCTAATCGTAACACTTCCAGGAAGAAATTATGGCGCTGTTGCAGCTCCGTACTCCAGTCCGGGACATCGAAAAATACATAGACCAGCACATCGAGTGAATGCGCTCCAAAAGAATTGAAATGCACTTCGTACATATCTTGCCGGAAATGCTTGTTGGCTTTTATAATAGCCTTGATGCCTTCCACAAAAGCTTCCATCTGCTTGGGTGTGGTTGAATATGTGAGATTAAGCACGGTCTTGAGCCGCCGGTATTTTCTCAACCCAAGATTATCGATATCCGTGTTGGCGACACTGGAATTTGGGACACTCACCAACGAATTATAAAAAGTTCGAATACGTGTTGACCGGAAGCCAACTTCTTCCACGGTTCCCTCTACCTCACCGGTCTTTATCCAGTCGCCTACTTTGAACGGACGGTCCAGGAAGATGGTGATGGAGCCAAAGAAATTTGCCAGTGTTTCGCGAGCGGCAAGTGCCACGGCTAAACCTCCAATTCCGAGCCCTGCTATAAGAGAGGCTACGTTATATCCATTATTTTGAAGAATCGCAATCACTCCCATAACTACTATAAAAAATCGTAATGTTTTTCGGATAAGTGGAATAAGCTGATCATCCAGCTCAGTCTCCGTTTTAGCTGTCAGCACTCCAAGGTATTTGGAGAACACATCGGCAAGATTGTAGAACAGCCAGACAACTGCTGCCGATAACACGATCTCCAGAAAAATATTTATAAAGTGACTGATGCCTACCGAAAACTGAAGGTTGGAAAAGGTGAGAAAATAGAAAGTGAACAGAAAGATATATCCGGCCGGTTTTTCAATACTGTCGATCAGATCATCATCCCAGGTGATTTTTGTTTTTTGAGCAACTCTCCGAACGTAGTTATCCAGGAAAAAAGTAAAGACCTTCATTAGGATAAGACCAGTCAGCAGCCACATAAATACAGCCATATACTGCCATATCTTGATCCTCATCCATTCGTTGTGTGCCCATTCAGGTAAGTTATCTACAACAAAAGTAAACCAGCTTGAAAACGTATTTTGGTATAGATCAGGAATTGTTTGAACAGTTGCTTCCGAGAACACCCATTCATTTTGGGCGGTTTTGGTTAGGTACACTTCCGGCAGGGAGGAAAATAAAATGTACTGAGGAAGCCCAGATAAGCTGTCAGTATAATTAGGGTTGGTGGGAATTCTATCATATTCAATAAGAAGTCCCCGGGCATCTAAAACTTTGAGTAATTGACTCGCTAGCTCAAGTTTTTCCTCCCGGCCGCCTTCAGCCAGCTTCATGGTTTTTATTACGTGATCAGGGTTTTTATGCCCTGCCTTTTGCCAGTGCAAAAAGGTATGAACCGCTCGCTGCGGGTTAGCGAGCAAGGCGGCATCTCGGGGTTGAGGTTCCTGGTTCTGAAATCCGAAAACGGTTCCTGAATAAAAAATAATGATCGTTAAAACGAGTAAAGCTGACTTAATCCGCCCCATGTTAGTACTTTTTTTATTATTTGAGAGGCTGAAATCTAAGAAATGTTAGCGTGAGAGATAAAAAATAATGTCTAAAATATACTCCAATAAAAAACCCCGATGCTTAAAACAACGGGGTTGATTTGAATTATTTGATCCTGAAATCAGTCAGAACTATTTACTCATCTTTCTTACTGATATTATCCGATGGGTTTATCTTTCGGAATGCTTCAAGGAAATCCATAGGTAGCGGTAAGAATGCAAAAGTAGCATTTTCCTCACTGATCTCATTCATGGTTTGCAGGAAGCGAAGTTGCAAGGCGGCCGGTGCTTTTTCGATCATCTTAGCTGCTTCAACTAATTTCTCTGCTGCCTGGAATTCACCTTCGGCATTAATAACTTTCGCACGACGGTCACGCTCGGTCTCAGCCTGACGGGCCATGGCACGTTTCATGTTCTCGGGAAGAACCACATCACGAACTTCCACAGAAACCACTTTAATTCCCCAGGGATCGGTTTGGGTATCAATATTTTGCTGAATTTGCTTATTGATCTTTTCGCGATTGGCAAGCAGTTCATCCAGTTCAACCTGACCAATGATGCTTCTTAACGTGGTTTGGGCCAGCATTGAGGTGGCGTGAATGTAGCGTTCAACCTGTATCACGGCGGCCTCAGCATCTACTACACGGAAGAAGGTAATGGCATCCACGTTTACAGTTACGTTATCTTTGGTGATCACTTCCTGCCGGTCCACATTTATAGTGAGTACACGCAGGTCAACCCGTTCTACTTTATCAATAAATGGGATCAGCACGATAAGACCGGGGCCTTTCACACTTTGGAATTTACCAAGCCTGAATACTACGGCTCTTTCATATTCGCGCAAGATCTTAAAGATCTGGGGTGCTAAAAGCACGAGAAAAACGACAAGCGTAATTACCCAGGTTATATATCCTGAAAAAATTTCAGTGGACTCCATGGTCAATCTCCTTTTTTGGGGTGTATGGTTTTACGGTGACGGTCAGTCCTTCAAACCGGACGATCTCGCACCATTCGTTTGATTCAATTTCTTCGCCTTCGGTAACGGCATTCCAGTATTCACCGGAGATCAGAACACGGCCGGAGTTTTTATTTACCTTATCAATCACTTTGGCCTTTTTGCCGATCAGAGACTCCAGTCCCGTTCGGTGCCCGGTAAACTGCGCTTTAATCCCGGAAGTGGCGATCCATCCAAAAAATATCACCATCAATATGGTAGCCGGAACCAGCCAATACCAGTCCAGCTGCATTTCCTGGGGGAAATCCTGGAAGAGCATCAAAGCTCCTAAAAAGAATGAGACGGCGCCTCCGGTCATAAGAATTCCAAATGTTGGGGTGAATGCTTCCAGTACAAATAAGGCAATAGCCAGGCCAATTAAAATAAATCCGGCCACATTTATTGGCATAGCCGCCGAACCATAAAGTAATAATATCAAAGCAATAACGCCTGCCACTCCGGGGACAATAGCACCGGGGCTGGTAACTTCACCTACAATGCCATAAATAGCAACCATGGTTAATATCAACATAATTTCGGGCCGCATGATGAAGCCAAAGAATCTTTCCGCAAAGCTTTCCTCCAGCTGCTTGATGGTAGCCTGTGCAGTACTAAGTTTTCTCCCCTCAACTTCCATGCCGTCAATTTCAACCAGAAGCTGATTCAGGTCTGAAGCAATCAGATCAATGACGTTTAGTTCAAGTGCTTCTGTTTCGGTGATAGCTTCTCCATCTCTTACTGCAGATTTAGCCCATTCGGCATTACGATCTCTTTCTTTGGCAATGTTTTCGATGAAGCTTTCAGAGTAATTAAAGATCTTTTTCTGCATCACCGTATCCTGCTGCCCGCCACCCATTGAAACGGGTGAGGCTGCCCCTATGGTCGTAGTTGGAGCCATAGCTGCAATGTGTGCCGCCAGTGTGATGAAGGTTCCGGCGCTTCCGGCATTGCCACCTGAAGGAGTTACATATACTACAATAGGCATTTCGGAAGCCAGCATTATCTGTACTATATCTTGTGTTGAGGTAAGCAATCCGCCCGGTGTATCAAGCTCGATGATCAGAGCCTGAGAATTATTTGAAATGGCATTCTCAAGGCCACGTGAAATATAATTTGTAGTGGTTGGGCCAATGGCACCTTTGATAGTGATGACTGTGACGTTGGTTTCACCGGTAGAATCAGGTTGAACAGTTTCTGCAGCTAATGGAAGTGCAGATACAGCTACCCAAGTTAATACCAACACTATATTTGTTATCCACTTCATGCTAACTAAATGATTGCCTGTTTTGAAAGGTTCCATCATTGTAAGGAAAGGATGTGAATTTTTAAAGAAAAACCAAACTAATATCCGCTAATTCTTATTCATTACGAATAGCTTCCACAGGATTGATGGTTGCAGCTTTAAATGAGTGATAACTTACTGTTGCAAGAGCAATGAAAATAATAACACCGGCTGATGCCACAAATACTATGGGAATATTGGTGGACAGATCAAAGCGATAGGGAAAATTTTCGAGCCAGCGGGTAGCGGCATAATAGGTAAGCGGCCAGGCGATCAAATTCGCCAAAGCAACTAATAGCAGAAATTCTTTTGAAAGCAGCGATATGATATTCCCAAAAGAAGCACCAAGGCTTTTTCGAATTCCGATCTCTTTTCGTTTTAGCTGGGCTGAATAAGAAGCCAATCCCAACAACCCCAGGCAAGCAATGATGATAGATAGAATTGAGAAAGCGGTAGCAAGGGAACTCATGGTTTGCTCTGCTTCAAAGATCTCTGCAAGGCGCTCATCCAAAAAGCGATACTCAAATGGATCTACTGGATTGATCTCTTTCCAAACTTTTTCCAGGTGGTTCAGCGCGGCTGATGGATCTCCGGGCGCGATCTTGACAGCAGTGTGTTCCACTGAGCCAAGTATGGATCGTGTGCCTTCTACCAATTTAATAACCAAAGGCTCAATCTCTTTTTTGAGAGAAGTGTAGTTGAAGTCTTCGATCACTCCAACCACCGTAAATGGCTTTCGTTCACCTTCGTGCGGGTAATAATAAAAGATCTCCCCAATGGCTTCCTCAGGAGTTTCAGCCTCCAGTTTCCTGAGCATGGTACGGTTGATGAGAATGCTTTGGTCGGCATCTGAAGAAAAATCTCGCGAGAATGTTCTTCCGGCTATGATATCTATATTAAAGGTTTCAACGAAATCGTGTGTAACATGAAGGACTAAATTAGTGGCATCTTCACTTTCACCGGTTCCGGCGGGTGCATAACGGTAGAACTCTTGCTCCTGAGTTCCGGGGATCTTTCCAAGACCGGCTATAGTCTGAATTTGAGACTGACTTAGGGCCTGTTCTTTGAATGTTTCAAATTCCCATGAAATGAGATTTTGTTTGGTCGGAAGCAAGATAATATTCTCTTCATCAAAACCAAGATCTTTGTTTTGAATGTACTGCAGCTGTAAAAAGATCACAGCGGTTCCGATGAGCAAGATTGCGGAAAGGGTGAACTGAAAAGTAACGAGTGCTTTTCTAAATAGAGCTCCGTTTGTACTGTTAGATATTTTGCCTTTTAGAACCTCAGAGGGCCTAAATGATGACAAAAATAAAGCGGGGTAAGAGCCCGAAAATAAGGCTACGATCACCGTTAGAAGCAGTAAAGCCGGTATGGTAAAGGCATTTTGGGTTAGGCTGAATGTAAGGTTCCTTTCCGTTAACTCATTGAAGAAAGGAAGAGCAAGATAAACCAGCACACACCCAAACAAAATGGCGATGAGTGTTACGAAAAAGGATTCACCAATAAACTGATTAAAAAGCTGTTTACGATATCCTCCCATTACTTTACGCAGGCCAACCTCTCTGCTGCGCTCCAGCGACCGTGCCGTAGAAAGATTCATAAAGTTGATGCAGGCAATGATGAGTACAAATCCTGCTACAGCAAGCAGGATGTAGATGTAGAGATAGGAACTGTTGGGTTGCATCTCATGATCTCTGTTCGAATAAAGATGAATATCAGTTATGGGCTGCAGTTCAATTTGAACCGTTTCGTCGGAAGGCCATCCTGAATATGCGTAGTAATATTTTTCAGCAAGAGTATTTAACTGTTCTTCAAGTTGTACAGGGTTTGCAGACTCATCCAATAAGACATACGTCCAGATCGGATTCCAAAACCAGCTTTGATCATAATCCGGGCTGTTTGCGTAGATCTCATCCAGGCTGGTGTATGAAGCCAAAAGGTTGATATCCATATGAGATTCCTCAGGCCAGGCTTTCATGATGCCTGTCACGGTAAACTCCCGGATTCCATTATAATTGAGGGACTTACCCATGGGGTCTTCATCACCAAAATATTTATTAGCAAGTTCTTCTGAGATCACTATTGTAAGTGGATTTTTGAGAGCTTCAGAGGGATTTCCGCGAATCAATTCTCCTGAGAAAACTTCAAAGAATGTGGAATCGGTGAAATAGAAATTGCTTTCCCGAAAAGCAATGCGCTTTTCCCGGTTAATAATGGAATGCTTGGCTTCCTGCCGGTCAAAAAAGCGAACGGAGCTTTTTACCAACCCGGGGAATTCAGCATCAATAACGGGGGCAAGCTTAAAAGGGGTAGAAGCCTGCTGTTCTTCCCGTTCTGATGAAGTTGTGGTTTGTACTACCCGATAGATCCGGTCGGAAGAGGTGTGAAATTTGTCATAACTCCATTCATTAAAAACATAAAGAATGATGAGAATACAAGTGGCTAACCCAATGGCCAGGCCTGAAATATTTATAAAAGAATACACCTTTTTTTTAAGGAGATTTCTTATCGCGATCTTGATATAATTTTTGAACATTAGCTAATCCGTTTTTCAGCCAGCCGATAAATTGACGAATTTTTTTATCAAAGAAACGGCTGATTTTTAATACCCTAATTTATCTGAAGGAAAAGAGAAATGAGTTTACAATTTGTTACAAAAAATTAAAATCATCTAATATTACCGGAATAAATTAAAGAGATCGACAACACCGATAGTAAAGTTAGGGATTCCCGGATTCTAAGAATGGAAGAACTTGTTCTTCCAAAAGATCGAAAATCGGTTCTTTATAGGTGCGCCTCTGATTAGCTCCGTTTAAAGTTGAGGTTATCACAACTGTAGCGTTAAGTTCGGGGATCATAAATATATATTGACCGCCAAATCCCCAGGCGAAATAAACTTGATATGCGCCAACCGGCCGGTTCCACCACATATATCCGTAATCATATGGGTTAAAATTACTGCGGGTATAGGTTCTAAAGGAATCCTCTACCCATTCCTTGGAAACGATGCGCTCTCCCTTCCAGCTTCCCTCATTTAGCATCATTTGTCCGATCTTGAGTAAGTCACGAGGAGTCATAGCCAGGTTATTTCCCCCCATGTAATATCCCTGAGGATCTCGATCCCAACCCCCGACCGTGATATCCATTGGCCCGAATAAATGTTCGTTTGCAAAACTGCGGGTGCTTGTTCCGGTTGCTTTGGTTATGATGACCGAGAGTAAATGAGAGATGCCGGTGCTGTACACCATTTTTCCACCGGGCTTTTCTTCGAGGGGTTGATCAAGCTGAAATTCCGCCCAGTTGTCACTGATCACCCAGTGCCCGTAATTCTGAAAACTGGTGGTCTCTAATCCTGCCTGCATGGAAAGTAACTGCCGAATTGTAATCGCTTTTTTTTGTGGATCTGGATTTGATTCGAAATATTCCGGAAAATAATCTGCTAAAGTTTCATCTAAAGAAATATGGTTTTGATCAACAGCAATACCTGTCAATAGCGTAATGATACTTTTTGAAGCAGATTTAATATTGTAAGGATGGCCAGCAGATGCATTTCGAAAATAAACTTCACCCAAGAGCTGACCATCTTGCTGAATTAGAATACTTCTTAAGGATGAGATGGATTCTGCTTGTTCAAACACCTGTTCAATATTGGTAGTGATATCAACAGATTGTGCCGGCATATAAAGAGGAATAAATACAAAAAAAAGTGAAAACAGGACAGTGCGTTTAAATACAGAAATCATGCAGTATGTTTAAACTTAAAAGTTACAGGGATCTTATCATCAAATGGACTACCAATGTGATAGAGTTCCCACTCAGAATCATAGTTCATGATCCGGTCTCTGAGAATCGATACCAGATCTTCTGAACTTCCATTTTCAGCATTCCATCCAAAAGTTTCTACTCTGAATTTTAAATTTCGTTTTTCGCCGTTTACGTGAACATCCAGGTTAACCACGTTTTCAACATTGGGGACGGTGAATTGTACGCGAACATTATGCATGGCGGGTTAGGTTTTAGTTAACAATGATGGTTTTTATGCCATCAAGAAATGTGCCATCTGTGATTATTCTCGATAAATGGAGTCTGAATGAATTTTATTACGCTCTATGTGTCCGTTTTTATACAGAAGATGTTCAAAAATGTACTTTTTCAGTGTACTATTTACTGCATTGTGAAAATAGAAGAATAGACCTCCATGCCGTACCAGATATTGCCAATGCGAATATTTTCATCCGGGGCATGCTGGTTGTTATCATGATTGGCAATCGGGACGATCACGATGGGAGTTTGCAGCACTTCTTCAAAATGAAAGATTGGAAGAGTACCGCCGTAAGATGGGTAAAGGATTACTTCTTCAGAAGCAGCCCGTTCAACCGCAGCTACAACCTGCTGAGCCATAGGGTCATCTATGGAAGTTCGCATGGCAGGATACCCTCCACTGCGAGTAATCTTGGCAATTTTTCTATGGCTTAGTTTAGTTTCCGTATCAGGGTCTTCGCGAACTATATGATATCCCTGTTCCCGAATATGAGCCTCTATTTTATCCTGCATTTTCTGGGGGTCGTTTCCTTTTGCGAGACGAATTCCAATTGAAGCGGTGGCCGTAGCAGGAATCACGTTTCGGGCAAGTTCACCGGTATTTCCACTGCTCAATCCCCGTATAGTGAGGGTAGGGTACATAAAACTTTCGATCAGGGAGCGGTCTTCAAATTCGGTCCAGCTCAAACCAAGTTCTTCACGGATCTGATCATCATAATCGGGCAGGGTGGCAAAGGCTTCACGGTCTGCCTCTGTAACCGACGCGGTGGAATCATTGAATCCTTCGATCAAAATTTCTCCCGTTTCATTTTTCATACTTGCCAGGAGATCAGCAAGCATTTGTCCCGGCACGGGTGACCATCCTCCATAATGGCCGCTATGTAATGCGCGTGAAGGCCCGTAAACGGTGACCTCCATACCTGTTACTCCCCTCACCCCAAAAACAACCTGTGGCCGGCCGCTTTGATGTTTTGGTCCGTCGAGGAAAACCCATAGGTCCCCTTCAAATTTGTTTTTATATCGCTCCAGAAATTCTCTTACATGAGGGGAGCCGGCTTCTTCCTCGCCGTCAAAAAAGAATTTGATGTTAGAGGTTAGGGCGATATCAGATTCTTTTAAGGCATCCAAAGTCGCAAGAATGGCTGGAAAAGGTACTTTATCATCTGATGCTGAACGGCCATAGATCCTCCATTCGGGGTTTATAGGTTCACTTGAGGTGGGGAAAGAGATAGCTTGTCCACCATTTTCCATAGAAGCAGAGTATAAAGTGGGTTCCCAGGGGGCATGTGTCCAGTTTTTAGGATCGGCAGGCTGGCCGTCATAATGCACATACAAGATCAGTGTTCGCTTGGCACCGGGGGTATTTATTTCTCCGTAAATAACAGGAGGAACATTTGGTTTGTCAGGCAAGGTCAGCAACTCCATGGAAGCCCCTCTTTTTTCAAAAGCTGAGATCAGGAAATCCGCATTCTTCTTAATATTCTCAATATCACCGGCCACATTAGGGATTTTTAGCAGCTCAAAATAATCGGATAAGATCTGATGGGAATTTGCTTCTTTATATTCACGGGCAGCATCAACTGCAGGAATTTGTGCAGGAGCTGTTAATGGAAGGAAAAAGATCAGCGAGAAGAAAAGAGTACTAATTTTATACATTGAGAGATTCTTTAATGATTGATGTGTCCTTTCAGGATGTTATTGTTCGGCAATGTCTTAATGCTTCGATTACCATCAAGAAAGTCGATGACGGCAACAAAAGCCTGCTCCAAGATATCATAATCTCCCTGTTTCGCAAAAACGATAAAAGTGAAGAGGCGTTCTTTTCCGTTAAGGATGCATATTCTGCCATTAAGTGTAACATCCCGATCAAACCGGACCTCAAGAAAGCCATATTCAAAAACATGAATTTTGCGGCCGGGATCGATCTTTGATTCGGATTCTTTATGTTTGATCTGCTGCAAAACGGAATTCAGATCAACCGGTGGAGGCTGCAGTTCTTCGGCTTTTGAAAAGAGTATACGCCAATTATCAAGAAATCCCATAAATGCTACCCGGCAGTTTCTCCCTCATAAGGATCTTCTTGAACCAAAGCCCCGTCTCTTAAATTTATGATGCGGTTTCCGTAAGCCGCCATTTTCTCAGAATGAGTGACCTGTATGATGGTAACTCCATCGTCATTCAGTTTTTTGAACATGTCCATGATTTGCTCACTTTGTTCGGAATGAAGGTTGCCGGTAGGTTCATCGGCAAGGATCAACTTCGGATTTCCGATGATGGCTCGTGCAACCCCAACTACCTGTTGCTGTCCGCCCGAAAGTTGCGGCGGGAATAGATCCTTCTTCGCTACAATATTGAAGCGATCCAATATGTCAGCAACCATGGCTTTGCGTTGTTTGCTCTTTACTTTTCGGTAGAGAAGTGGCATCTCAATGTTTTCATAAACGGTCAATTCATCAAGCAAATGATAAGCCTGGAATACAAACCCGATGTGCGATTTGTGATACTCCGATTTTTTCTTTTCGCTGAGATTGTGAACCGGTTCTCCCAGAAATTTATACTCACCTTCCGAGGCATCATCCAAAAAGCCGAGAATGTTTAGTAAGGTCGATTTCCCGGCGCCACTCGGCCCCATGATGGTCACAAATTCCCCTTCATCAATATTCAGGTCAATGCCTTTCAGGATGAAAGTTCGCTGGAACCGTTTGTCGATGTATTTGTCAATATTTCTTAGTTGGATCATAGGAGAGTGTTTATGTGGGAACGTGTTTACGAGGCTTCTATCTTTAACACGTAAACACGTCCGCACGTTACTACGTTAAATTATTCACTTCTTAAACTTTCTACGGGGTTCACTAAAGCTGTTTTTATACTTTGTCCGCTTACTGTCGCCCAAGAAATAATCAGCGCTAACATTGCAGCTGCAACGAATAATGCCGGACTTATTTCAACTCTGTACGCAAAATTTGTTAACCAGTTACTCATCAAGATGTAGGACACCGGAATGGCTAAAGCAATGCTGATTAAAATCAACTTAGTGAAATCTTTATTAAGGAAGATTACAAGCGTGCCTACCGCGGCCCCCAATACTTTGCGAATACCGATTTCCTTGGTTCGCTGTTCACAGATATAAGAGGATAACCCAAACAACCCAAGGCAGGAAATAATTATGGCAAAGACAGCAAAAAGAGAAACCGCTTTACCCAGTGAACGCTCATTATTTAAGGTTTGCTGGAAACGCCGGTCCAGAAAATAATAACTCATAGGTTCTTCAAGGTTGTACGCTTGCCATGCACTGTTGAGTTTATTAATGATTTCTCCTGATTGTTTACCGTCTATTTTAAGGGCCATTCGTTCAGCAGTTTCACTGTACATAATGGCTGCTGGCTCTATTTCTTTGTGCAGACTTTCAAAATTAAAATCACTGACTACGCCAATAACTTCCAGGTTATCGTTAAGCCTTGCACCTATTGGTTCTGTAAATCCCAGTTCCCTCACAGCCGATTTATTCAGAATTACAGCAGCCGTATCACCGACCAAATCTTTTGAGAAATTTCTTCCTTCAAGCAGATGAAAACCCATAGTATTCAGGTAATCTTCATCTCCGTAAAAAAGCTGGAATGGTTTCCCTTCTGACATTTCAGGGGTCCGGAACGATTTGACCCAAATACTGCTCCCGACCGGAATCCTTCGGCTGTAACTGACATTTTTTATACCAACTAAGCTTTCTATATTTTGTTTAAAAGATTCCTTTTGTTGGCCGAGTTGCGAGGCATTATCAATTACCATAACATTTCCGGTATCAAAGCCCAGGTCTTTATCCTGCAAAAACTGCAATTGCTGATATACTATGCCGGTAGCTATAATAAGGCAGGTTGAAATGGTGAACTGAGTAACCACCAGTCCATTCCTGAACCAGCTTTTGCTAACACCACCAAACTGATTCTTTAGCATGGAAACCGGCTTAAAAGCAGACAAGTAAAAGGCAGGATATAAACCGGCTGCCAACCCAACTAATACCGCCAAAATTATGAAGATGGCAATTTGGCCAAATCCAAAATATAAGGAATCCATCAAGTTAATATTGGTAGCTTTTTCGAAAAGCATCAAGAAAAATTCGCTCAGTCCAAGCGCGAGCACCAACGAGATAAGGCTTATGAGCACAGATTCCATCAAAAACTGTTTGACCAGTGAACTTCGCTTGGAACCAAGTGTCTTCCGGATGCCTACTTCTTTTGCGCGACCTGAAGACCGGGCAGTAGAGATATTCACAAAGTTAATAGCTGCCAGTAGAATGATGAAAAGGGCTATATAAGCAAACGCATACACGTTAGTTACGTTTCCGGCAGTAAAAAAGTCGAACCGGAGATTTGTTTTTAGATATAAATCGGTGAGTGGCGAGACGATAAATTTGTACGCCGAGTTTCCCTCTATCCATTCCTCGTAATGTTGGGATACATTCAGGCTTGGATAAATTTGGCTTTTTATTAGTTGATGAAGCCGGGATGTGAAATCGGCCTCGGTAAAATTTGGATTGAGCAGAACGTAGTTATAATACTGTGCGGAAGTCCAGCTTGTATGCTTCGGATCGCGCTCCATAGAAGTCCACATGGTGGCAGTAAAATGAGATTTTTGCTTTGTCTCAGCAACCACTCCAACTATGGTATGGGGAACTTCATCTTCACCAATCAAAATGCTTTTTCCCACCACATCAGTTTCGCCAAAAAACTTTATTGCAAGTTCGGCAGTCAATACAACCTGATTTGGATAGTCCAGGACAGTTGCAGGATCACCGTGCAAAAAAGGGAAGGAAAAAATATCGAAGAAATTAGCATCGGCAGCAAAAGTGCGGCTTTCCGTAAACTCTTTATCATCTGCAATGACTACACTTGATTGGAGATTATTTATACTTGTAACAGCATCAACTTCGGGAAATTCTTCAACCACAGATTTGAAGACGGGCGGGCCAACAGCCATGTCACCTACATTGAAAAAGTTGACTCCTACCCGGTAAATATGTTCTGAGTTTTCAAAATGATCATCGTAGCTCAATTCCTGGTACACCCAGGTTCCAATCACAAAAGAGCTTGCCAGTCCAAGGGCCAATCCAAGGATATTGATGGCTCCGTACAATTTCTTTCGAAAAAGACTTCGGAAGGTAATCTTGAGGTAATTTTTAAGCATAATAATGTGTTTCAGTGTGAATGTGTTTACGTGTGTTCTGTGGTTAACACGTAAACACATTCACACTTTAATTATGTTAAGTTATTCACTTCTTAAACTTTCTACGGGGTTTGCTACTGCTGCTTTTATAGATTGCCAACTTACAGTTAGTAAAGCAATCAATATTGCCACTCCGCCAGCTAAAAGAAAAATGCCGGCACCAATTTCAATTCGGTAGGCAAAGTCTGCTAACCATAGGTTCATAGCGTACCAGGCGATGGGGATGGCGATGATACATCCAAGGATCACCAGTTTCACAAAGTCTTTGGAGAGCAATGCAACAATATTAGCTACGGAAGCCCCAAGTACTTTCCGGATGCCGATCTCCTTAGCTCGTTTGGAAGCCATGAAAGCCATCAATCCAAATAAGCCCATACAGGCAATGATGATAGTAATCAGCGCAAAACCTGAAAAGAGAATACTCAATTGCTGTTCAGATCGGTACAGGCTGTCAAAAGTGCTATCCAAAAAACTGTACTGCATAGGGGCTGAAGGATTTATCTGTTGCCAGATTTCTTCGATCTGTCCCATAGTGGATGATATATTCTCAGAATTCAGCCGGGCTGAGATAAAGCTTGGGTCACTACTCAGAGTAGTAATTAATGCCGGCTCAATTTCATTTTCAAGAGATTGAAAGTGGTAATCCTGAAGCACACCAATAATTTCGTAGGAGGCAATTTTTTGACCTATGGCTTCTTCAGGTGTCCAGCCCTGCTGATCGATAAGAGATCTGTTTACCAGCGCTTTGGTTCTTTCCTGGTCGAAATCGGAGGGGGTGAAGTTACGCCCGGATGTTAAAGTCATTCCCAGGGTTTGAATGAAATCCTGATCAACTTGATTAAAGTATACTGGAGTGGGTTCTTCATCATCTTCATTAAAAAATAAAAATAGGCGGATATGATCGGTGGCCGGTATTCCTGCAGAAGCTGTGTAAGATTCGATTCCAGGAATCTGACTTAGTTCATCAAGTAAGGATTGAGCACTTGACTGTGAACTGTTGGTTTCAAGAGCAATGTTCAAAACCTGGTCAGGATTCAATCCCAGATTTTTATTCTGGATGTAGGACATCTGCCGATCTATAATGAGCGTACCGATCACCAAAACCATACTTACCGTAAATTGAAATACGATCAGTCCTTTTCGTAATCCACCTCCACTGAATACTTTCTGACTCCCTTTTAGTACATCGGATGGTGTGAATGATGAAAGCATCAGGGAGGGGTAGATTCCCGATAAAAAACCGGTAAGGAAGACCACAAGTAAGAAGCCCCCCAAAAAACCGGGTGACCATAAAGCTGCTGTACTAAGCTCTAAATTCATTAAGGCATTTACCTGATTTAGCAGCAGCTCAGCCACTCCCAGAGAAAGCAAGGCTGCGAAGAAGGTGAGGAGTAAAATTTCTCCCGTAAATTGCCAAAAAAGGTTACTTCTTCCGGCTCCTGCTGTTTTTCGAACCCCAACTTCTTTTAGCCTGGTAGTAGCGCGAGCTGTGGAAAGGTTGACGTAGTTCAGGCTGGCAATTAACAGAATGAAGAATCCGATGGTAGCAAATAGATAGATGTAACTAATACTCATGATGCGGTTAGCATTCAGCTCAAAGTTCAGGTCAGATCTCAAATGGATATTCTTCAGCGGCTGAAAGAAATAAGAGGTTTTCGCAAGGGCTTCTTCCAGAATTTTACCTTTCAGTACCTGAGGCACTTTCGCCAGCACTTGTTCGGGGCCAGTATTTTGATCGAGTAACAGATAGGTATAAAAAGCACTGAATAGATTCCAGTCCATAACGTTCATTCCATACATCTCATCTGGAATATTGATGAGCATAGTAAAATGAAAGTGTGACTGAGCCGGAAGGTCTTGAACAACGCCGGTTATGGTATAATCATCGATCTCATTTAAAGTGATGGTCTTTCCAAGCGGGTCTTCATTCCCAAAATACTTATTGGCAATCTCTTCAGTAAGAACGATGCTGTTTTTGTCACTTAGTAGATCTTCCGTATTTTTTTGAAGTTGGGTAACATTAAATATTTTGAAGAAGGACGGGTCGGTCCGCATAATATCTTCTTCGTAAAAAGATTCTCCATCAACGGTAACCAGAGTTTTGCCAACTCCCATTAACCTGACAGCCTCATCAATCTCTGGAATTTCATTAGCTAATGTTCTTGCCAAAGGCCCTTGCATATTTCCGCTGCGCTGAAGCTGGTCGGATTGGGATTCTTCCTTAGCAATTCGGTATATACGATCCGATTTCTCATGAAAGCGATCAAATCCCAAATGGAATTGGATAAATAGCGCAATAATTAGACAAACAGCCAATCCAACACTTAATCCGGTAAGATTGATGAAGGTATAGCTTTTGTCCTTTTTAAGATTTCGAAAGGTAATTTTGAGATAATTTTTGAGCATAATAATGTGTTTCAGTGTGAATGTGTTTACGTGTGTTCTGTCGTTAACACGTAAACACTTTCACACTTTAATTATGTTAAGTTATTCACTTCTTAAACTTTCTACAGGGTTAATCAAAGCGGCTTTTACGGAATAATAGCTTACCGTCAGCCAGGCGACTGCTAACACGATGACGCCGGCCAATAAAAAGATCCCCATCCCCAGTTCAATCCGGTATGCAAAATCCTGCAGCCAGTTACTCATTCCATACCAGGCAATTGGGACAGCAATTACAAAAGCGATAGCGACCAGCTTGGTGAATTCCTTGTTTACCAGTAAGACGATATTTTTTGAACTGGCGCCTAACACTTTACGAACGCCAATTTCTTTGGTCCTCCGTACGATCATCAGAGAAGCTAATCCAAATAGCCCCAGGCAGGCAATGATGATGGCAAGGGTAGAGCCGAAAAATACAATCTGACTTAACCGGTCTTCCTGCCGGTATTGATTTTCAACAGCTTGATCTACGAAGGTATAACTAAAGGGCATTCCTGCTGCCACCGCTGCCCAGCTTTCTTCGATTTGGTTGATGAGAGCCGGGAGGTTTTGAGTAGTAAATTGAAGGGAAATTCGAGGTGTAGGGGAGGAATTGAACCCAAGATTATCGACTCCACTGAATAATATAGCCGGGTTGATGGTTAAAGCGAGAGGCTCCACTTCTGTATGCAACGATTCATAGTGAAAGTTCTCAACCACGCCAATGATCTCATGGTCTTCAAAATTTGGGCCGGGCAGTCGTTGGCCAATTGGATTTTCCCATCCATAATCATCTGCGAGCGCCTGATTTACCACGATAGCCCGGCGTTCATCAGAAGGATTACTAACAGAAAAATCCCGTCCTGATATGACGTTGATTCCGTATGTATTTAAAAACCCATGATCAACAATATTAAAATGAAAGTACCTCTTTCGGTCGTTTTGATCGCGATAATCAGCTGAGATCCAGCCGCCTGACTGTATCGGTGTAAACGTTGATAAACCGGTAGAGTTAATTTCAGATGTATTAGCCAGCTCTGATTCGAGCCGTTCCTTAAGGAGTTTAGCATCTTCTATCGTTTTCGATATCGGCGTGCCGGGGCCTGCATTTAAATCAGTAGATAAAACCAGGACTTGTTCTTTTTGATAGCCAAGATCGGCTGAACGCATGTAATCCAGTTGTTTTGATATGATCAGCGTTCCTGCAATCAAAGCAATGGAAAGTGTAAACTGAAACACTACCATGGTCTGCCTGAATACATTCTTGTCACCGGATAAATTCAACCTTCCCTTGAGAACTTCAACGGGCTTAAACCCGGATAATATAAGTGCAGGATAAATGCCTGCGATCAAACTGATCACTAATGAACCTGATAAGAACAGGATCACGATCTTTCCGGTTAAACGAAGCTGCAATTCAGTTCCTGATAATGCATTGAAATGAGGCAGGAGAAGTTCTGCGAGTAGAACTCCCGCTGCCAATGCAAACAAAGTCATCAGGAGTGCTTCTCCCCAGAATTGAAGCATCAGGTGCTGGCGGACTGCCCCAATGGTTTTTCGAATTCCCACTTCTTTTGCTCGTGAGGTGGAACGACTAATGGCAAGCGTCATGAAATTCACGCAGGCTATGAGTAGAATTAAAAAGGCAACGGCTCCCAAAATGTAAGAGTACATGGGGTCGCTTACAGGGGCTATTCCGACCGGAATATCTGTGTTCAGGTGAATATCGGTTATGGGTTGTAAACCTACGGTATAGGCCAAGCCGCTTTCGTTCAATTCATCTCCGTAGCGATTCCCCAATTCGGTAACCATCATGGACTGCATCTTGTCATCGATTTCATCCATTTGGCTGTTTTCACTTAGCAGTACGTAGGTTTCCACAGAAACGTTAAACCAGCTTGTTAATGCACCCTCGTTATAAATTTTAGTGTCGTTAGAAAATGGAATAAGAATGTTAAATTTAATACTGGAATTTAGCGGAGGATCTTCCGTCACAGCCACTACGGTAAAATCATCAAATGTGTCGCCAACTTGAATACTCAAAGATTTTTGAATAGGATCTTCTTCTCCGAAAAACTGTCTGGCTGTTCGTTCGCTTAGTACTACGGTACCGGGATCATCTTTCACGGAAGCCGCCTCTCCGCGTATCACTTCAAAATCAAACATCTCAAAAAATTCCGGGTCCGCCATAGTGATGGTTTCAGAAACAGATTCTGCTTGATCAGGTCGTTTTACCAGGTTAGAAAAATTCATGAACCGGGTAGTTTCCTCTATTTCGGGGATATTATTTTCGAGAGTAGAGGCTAAGATTACCGGGGTTACCGCATTGAAATAGATTTCGTCGTTGCCGTAATCTTCATGCACCCATGCCCGGTATAAACGGTCTGATTTAGAGTGAAATTCATCGTAGCTCCATTCATTATACACATATAAGCCAATGAGCATACAGCAGGCAATGCCCACCGCCAGCCCAAAGATGTTGATGAAGGAGTACACCTTGTTCTTAAACAGGTTTCGGAAGGCGATTTTAAAGTAGTTTTTTAACATAATTTTTAGCTTTTAGCTTTTAGCTTTTAGCTTTTAGCGATCAGCCGTCAGCTTTCAGTCCGCACATTCTGACGGCTGAAGCCTGAAAGCTGATCGCTATTAATTATTCATTTCGTAAACTGTCTACAGGATTTGCCACTGCTGCTTTAATGGATTGCCAGCTCACAGTCAGCAAGGCAATGACCAGAGCTGCTCCACCGGCTAATGCAAAAATGCCGGGGCCTATTTCAATTCGGTATGCAAAATCTGCAAGCCATTGGTTCATGCCGTACCAGGCGATGGGAATGGCGATGACAAATCCCAGGATCACCAGTTTTACAAAATCTTTAGAGAGCAGTGCAACGATGTTTGCTACGGAAGCTCCCAGTACTTTGCGGATGCCGATTTCCTTGGTTCGTTGCTCTGCTGAGTAGGCTGCCAATCCAAAAAGTCCCAATGCAGCAATAAGTAATGCTAACAGAGTGAAGTAGCCGACAATCTCATTTAGTTTTATTTCTGTTTTATACTGAGTATTGAAAACATCGTCCAGAAAAGAATAGGAAACCGGATAACCACTGAACTTCGTAAGAGTTTCGGTTATGTGATCCACCGTTTCGGATAAATTACCGGGCTGTAATTTTAGCGAAATAAAACGAAATCGATCGGGTTCGAGATACATGGTCAGCGGCTGTATTTGCATATGAAGGGAATGCATGTGAAAGTCTTTAACCACTCCCACTACGGTACCCTTACCTCCCCAGGCAGATATAGATTTACCAACAGCAGAGTCTATATCCCAGCCCAAAGCTTTTACGGCAGTTTCGTTTAGTAGATAAGCTCCCTGAGTGGTATCCGAAGAAATGTCGCGGGAAAAATCACGCCCTTTGATGATGTCCATACCATACAAATCTGTAAAATTGTAATCTATTCCTGTGATGTATATGGGTTGTTCCTGATCAGGATCTTGGTTGCCTTCCCAGCCCTGTAAAGTGGTTTGGGCATTAATGTTATTTGGAAGTTGATCAGATGAAGAAATCTGAGAAATCCGGGGGTTTTGCAACAGTTGCTGCCGGATGGTTTCAAACTGATTTTCTATTTGAGAATCCTGAATATTGAGCGTAAGGATGTGCTCGCGATCGTATCCCATGTCCGTTGTCTGGATATAATGTAGCTGCTGATAAATCACCATGCTTCCAACTACAAGTATGATAGAGGCGGCAAACTGTCCAATGATCAATAAATTTCGAAGATTCGATTGACTATTTTCTTTTGCCGACCCTCCTTTTAAAGCTTTATGAGGTTGTAAGCGAGTTACAAAAAAGGCGGGATAGCTTCCAGCTATTAACCCGGTAATGAGTGTGCTGCCCAGTATCATTGTAAGGAATTTAGGATCCTGAAGGTAGGAGAGATCCAAAGGGCGTTCAACCAGTACCTCAAATATGGGCAGGATCATTTCAGATAAAAACAGAGCCAAAAACAGAGCCAGAAAAGCTGAAAGCATGGATTCACTCAAAAACTGAGTAATCAGTTGCCGGCGATGGGCTCCAATTACTTTCCGAAGTCCTACTTCTTTGGCACGCTTGATGGATTGTGTCACGGCAAGGTTCATATAGTTGATGGCCGCAAGTAGAAGCACAAGCACCGCAATTCCTGCAAAAAGATAAATATAGATTATGCTATTATTAGCGGAGAGTTCAATATTTACGTTAGATCGTAAATGAATATCTGTTAAGGGTTGTAAGTAGTATTTATGATCGCTTGAAGAATACTTGGAAATGAATTCAGGAAATTTGGCCTGCAGGTGGGTAGAATTTGCTCCATCTTCAAGTACTATGTAAGTAAAAAATCCGCTGTTTCTCCATTCTTCTATATTCCGGGCATATATTTCATCAGAGTTTGCAGGAGTGATAAAATCGAAAGAGAAATGGGAATTCGCAGGTACTTCTTCGATAATACCTGTAACGGTGAATTCCATACCATCATTTCTGGTGATGGTTTTTCCCATAGGGTCTCCATCTTCGAACATTTTATTCCCCAGATCCTTGGTAAGAACAATAGAATTGGGAGAGGTTAATGCGGTTTCGGGATCTCCTTCAGATAACGGAAAGGTGAACACACTAAAGAATAATGGAGAAGCAATAATGCCACTTTCATTAAATGTCCGGCCTTCAGCCGTTAGAAAAAGACTGCGTTTTGCAATAGTGGTAGCAGTTTCTACTTCCGGGAAATCATTTAGGATCGCTTCTTCAAGAGGGGCCGGCGTAATGGCAAAGTGATTGGTGCCGAGGTAAAAGTTATCTGGTTGTTGAACATTAACCCGGTATGTTCTGTCAGCCTTCTCATTAAATTCGTCAAAACTGATTTCATAGCGAATATAGGCTGTAATCATGATAAAGCAACTTAATCCAATGCCCAGTCCTAAAATGTTAATGAAAGAGTATCCGGGTTTTTTTCTAAGATTTCGAAAGGCAACTTTGAAGTAATTTTTGAGCATGATGTAAAGGTGTTTAGGTGCGACCGTGTTTACGTGTTTATAAACGTTCAAACATTAACACGTAAACATGTATTCAACAAGCGTGCCAAGAAAAGAAGAACTACTTAAAATGGTGTTGAAGGCAACTTTTAACACAAAGAATGTTCAATATGCTACACCGGGTGTCCGAATGTGAACATCGGGATTTGAGCTTTTGCTCGTTAGTCTTCAGCTTTCAGTTTTTCCTCTATATATAAAACTGAAAATTAAAGACTGATAGCTGAAATCTGACTGCTATTTATCATTCACTTCGTAAACTGTCTACAGGATTTGCTACCGCGGCTTTTATGGATTGCCAGCTCACCGTCAACAAAGCAATAGCCAGAGCTGCCCCACCGGCAAGAGCAAAGATTTGGGGTTCAATTTCAATTCTATATTCAAAGTCGGCTAACCACCGATTCAAAAGATACCACGCAATGGGTGTAGCGATAACAAATCCCACAATTACCAGTTTGATAAAATCTTTGGAGAGCAAGGTTACGATATTGGCTATGGACGCCCCTAATACTTTCCGGACTCCGATTTCCTTCACACGTCGCTCGGCGGCGAAAGCGGCTAAACCGAAAAGACCGAGACAGGCTACAAATATGGCAACGAAAGTAAACAAGACAACTACTCGTCCCAGTCGTTGCTCAGTTCGGTACATGGCGTCGAATTTGTCATCCAGAAATTCATAGGTGAATGGCTGGTGGAGGGAGAATCCGGCAATTTGTGCTTCCAGGAATTCCATAGTTTCCGGGATACGGTTGGGATGTAGGCGGGCCAACAACATGCCTTTACCAGACCAGCTGCTCCCTTCATGCATTTGCAATGCAAGAGGCTCAATTTCCCGGTGGAGTGATGAAATATGGAAATTTTCTACCACCCCAACAACTTCTCCCTCATTACTTAAAGTGAAGCTTTTACCAATAGCTTCTTCCGGCGTCCACCCCAAAAGTTCAGCCATTTTTTTATTGAGGATGTACCCTCGATCGAAATCAGAAGCATATTTTTGAGAAAAATTTCGACCTGCCAATATTTTAATATCCAGCACATCAATGAATCTATGATCAATTACGCCCGGAGCCAATGTAATGCCTTCTTCGGAGTCGGTTTGGGCCTCTGGAGAGAACCTCTCCGGACTATGGCTTAATCGTAGATTAAATTCACCGGGTGCGCCATTGGCCACCGTTGCTTCCATTATTCCCGCATGTCCGATTACATTATCTCGCAAAGTTTGTCGTGCCTGCCAGGCTTGTTGATTCGGTAATTCAATGACCACCACTTGTTCTCCCTCAAACCCCAGGTCTTTGGTTTGTGTGAATTGAAGTTGTTTATAGATCACGAGTGAGCCGGAAATTAAAACCAGGGCGATAGTAAATTGAGTTACTACCAATGATTTTCTTAAGAATGAGCCGGAAGTTCCTGATGGCAGTTTGTTTTTAAGTACATCCGAAGGGGAGAAACGAGACAGGTAAAGTGCAGGATATACTCCTGCTATTATACCAACAAAGAGAGCACCCAGTGCCATATATAAAAGAAAGATTCGATTTTCATCCCAAACCAGATCAGTACCAAATATGGTGTTGAAGAAGGGAAGCACGAACCCAGACAAACTCACACTTAAGACGAAAGCTCCTAAAGAGAGCAATATAGATTCCCCAAGAAATTGGAAGGTGATCTGTTCCCGTTTTGCACCAAGTGTTTTTCTGATTCCCGTCTCTCGTGAGCGTGTAGCCACCCGTGCAGTCGATAAATTGATGTAATTTACACAAGCAATGAGCAGGATGAATAAAGCAATGGTAGTAAAAAAATAGAGGTACTTCACATTACCGGTAAAACCATCGTTGTGCGTTAATTCAGAGAGATGTAATTCGGTGAGTGGAATTACAGAAAATACAGGGACATTATTCTCGAAATTGGCTTCTGCTATGGAAGTGAGATTCTCTGAGCTTTGCTGCAATGCTTCTGCATTGTTGAATAACACAAAAGTTGAAAAAGAGTACATACCCCAACCATCGACCGGTCGTCGGTTTTCGCTTAGCGTATTGAAGGAGAGGAGTCCGTTGAATGGAACGGCGGTGTTGGCAGGTGGATTCTCGATCACGCCGGTAACTTCAAGATACACCACGGTATCCTGTTTGGCCCAGGCAATGCTTTCACCAACCGGGTTTTTATCTCCGAAGAGTCTTTTACTGCTTATTTCTGTGAGCACAATTTGGTTGGGCGCTGCCAGGGATTGTTGCTCATTGCCGTGAATCAGCCGATAGGAAAAAACATCGAAGAAGGTTGGTTCTGCATACCGGACATTGCTGATCTCGATGAAATTATTATCGTATTTACTGAGCCGAAATGGATTACTGTGATTGAGTCGGGTAGCAGCTTTGGCTTCCGGCACATGGGAAGAGATAGCATCGGCCAGGGGGTAAGGGGTACTTAACATATTTCCAAAAAAAGCATGTTCGGTAGCTATGGCAGCAATCCGGTCGCTATTTTGGTGAAATGTATCAAAGCTGAGTTCCTTCTTTACATACATCCCGATTAAAATGCAGGCGCTCATCCCAACCATCAACCCAAACACATTGATAACTGCATAGCTTTTATGTTGCAGGATATTTCTCCAGGCAATCTTGAGGTAATTTTTTAGCATAATCATTGGTGTTTAGGTCTGACCGTGTTTACGTATCTTTTTCGTTAATACGTAAACACAATCGCACTTTTATTACGTTAAGCTATTCACTTCTCAAACTATCCACGGGATTTGCCGCCGCGGCTTTTATGGATTGCCAGCTCACCGTAAGCAAGGCAATAGCCAGAGCTGCCCCACCGGCTAATGCAAAAATGCCGGGACCGATCTCAATGCGGTACGCAAAATCGGCCAGCCACTGGTTCATCGCATACCAGGCGATGGGAATGGCTATCACAAATCCCAGGATTACCAGTTTTACAAAATCTTTAGAGAGCAAGTTCACAATGTTGGCCACCGAGGCACCTAGTACTTTGCGAATCCCGATTTCTTTAGTTCGGCGTTCGGCAGAGAAAGCGGCAAGGCCGAATAAACCCAGGCAAGCGATGAAAATAGCTATGCCGGAAAACGCTGAAAATGCCCGGCTGAGTTTTTGATCGGTGGCATATTGTTCGGCAAATTTCTCATCCAGGAAGTAGTAGGTAAGTGGATCACCGGTTTCAAATGTATCCCACACTTCCTGTAGGCGCGAAATAACTTCACTTACCTGTTCAGGATTAAACCGGAGAGCCAGCAGAGTATAGTTTTCGTGTCGACCTGCCTCAGTTGGTTTCATGCGGATATAAACTGGTCCGATTTTGTTGTGAAGTGATTGGAAGTGAAAGTCTTTAACAACTCCAATCACTTCTGATCCGTCATTAAGTTTCCGGCCGATTGCCCCATCAACCGATTTCCAGCCAAGTTCCCTGACCATCGCCTCATTAATAACCCGGGCATTATCCCGGTCTGTAGGCCGGTCTTCATCAAAATAGCGCCCGGCCGCTAATTCAAATCCCAGTACATCCTTGTAGTGTGCATCACTTCTCACAAGATGTACACTAAATTCGTTTTCAGGATTTTGTGGATCAAACGGCTGACTTATTCGGTATCTAAACTGGCCGGGAATATCCGTTGTAGCAGAAGCGTCCAGAACGGAAGTATAATTGAGTGCTCTTTCTTTGAAAACTTCCACCTGATCTTGGATTTGATAGGCCGGAACGTACATTACTTGATCATCATGGAATCCCAAATCTTTCTCCATTATAAATTTTAGCTGGTTGAATGCGATGAGGGTACCAATGATTAGCACAGTGGAAATGGTAAACTGGATGACAACCAGTGTTTTTCTGAGCCCGATGCCTGATAATCCTTTATATGATTCACCTTTCAAAACCAAGGCAGGTTTAAACCGGGAAAGAAAAAAGGCCGGATAGCTTCCTGAAAGAATTCCAATAATAATTGAAATGAAAAAAAGAGAACTTATGAAAGGCCAATTACCAGAAAAGCTAAGAGAGAGCTCTTTTTCTACAAAATTATTAAAAAACGGCAGGGAAATTTCCGCGATCAACAATCCCAGGATAAAAGCTGCCAATGTTACCACCACAGCTTCGCTGATAAACTGGAGAATCAACTGGCTTTTATCGGCACCCACTACTTTACGGACTCCAACTTCCTGGGAACGCTGGGTTGCCCGGGCAGTTGCAAGGTTCATATAATTAATGCAGGCTAAAATCAGGATGAAAAATGCAATAGCTGAAAAAATATAAACATATTTCATGCTTCCTTTAAATCCATCGGCAGAAACAAGTTCAGATAAATACAGATCTGTAAGCGGTATTGAGAAAAAAGTGGTATTAGAATCTTCCCCGATATTTTTATCAACAAGTTCAGCAATTTTAGACTCAATTTGACTCCATTGAGTTCCTTCCTGAAGCTTTACATAGGTATTAAACATGCTGGAACCCCAGGATTCACGGTTCGATTCAACGGATGAATCATTTTGAATAGTAGTGACAAAATCAAAATTCACATATGAATTATGCTGCATATTTTCGGCAATACCCGTGATGGTATATTCCTTGTTGTCATACCGCTGTATGATAATGCTCTTGCCAACCGGGTTGTCATCCCCAAAATATTTCCGGGCCATTTCCTCGGTAAGAACTACCGATTCCGGGTTTGATAGAACAGTTTCTGGATCACCAACTTTCAGTAGAAAGGAAAAAACCAGGAAGAAATCTTCGGTACTCATCATTATGCGATCTTCCTGATTTAAGTTTTCTCCATCCAAACCTACATCACCCGCCCCGGGCCACATGGTTACCAGGTAATGTTCCACTTCAGGAATTTCTTCTTTCATTGAAGGGCCAACCGGATAGGGAGTACTCAGGCCCTTGCTGATATTTTTACCAAATTGACTTTCTCTGCCCACAAAATGGATCTGTTCGCTATTCTCATGAAATTGATCATAGCTGAGTTCGTCGGTAACAAATAGCGAAATTAGAATTAGAAAGGCTAACCCGATGGACAATCCCAATACATTTATTAATGAATAGGATTTATTACGCAGGAAATTTCTCCAGGCAATTTTGAAGTAGTTTTTAAGCATGGTTTTAAGCTTACAGCGTATAGTCGTCAGCTTTCATCCGTATACTACTGTAACGGCTGAAAGCTGAGATCTGACAGCTATTATTATTCATTCTTTAAACTTTTTACGGGATTCATTAAGGCGGCTTTTACGGATTGCCAGCTTACCGTTAATAATGCTGTTGCTAAAGTAAAACCACCGGCAATCAGGAAGATACCAATACCCAGATCAGTCTGATAGGCAAAGTTCTGAACCCACTTATTGAGCACAAACCAAGCCAGGGGAGCCGCAACCAGTATGGACAGTAAAATCAGTTTCGCAAAATCTTTTGAAAGAAGAAGGATGATGCCCTGAATGCTGGCTCCCAATACCTTGCGGATGCCAATTTCTTTTCTCCGCTGAATAGATGTAATTCCTGCTAATCCAAATAACCCAAGACAGGCAACAAAAATGGCAAGCAATGAACTGTATGTAATGATGGTATTCCAGCGTTGTTCAGCCCGATACAGGTTGTTCATGTCTTCATCAAGAAAGCTGTAAGAGAAAGGAACCTCATTTGTGATGGAAGCCCAGGTCTCTTTTAGTTTGGCCACTGAGCCGGTAATGTTTTCAGGCGCTACCCGAACCAGCATATTCAGAATAGGATCGCGGGGATTCATGTACATGACCGCAGGTTGAATATCGTTTTCAAGTGATTGATAGTTGAAGTCTTCCACCACCCCGATTATAACCGGGTTTGTCATCCAGCCCCAATCAATCGGGAAACTTTGCCCCATGGCAGACAAATCCAGCCCGTGCTTTTCAAGAAAAGTTTCATTCACAATAATGCTTTGTGTAGAATCAGAGGCTAAAAGCGGGTCGAAATTTCGCCCGGCAACGATATTCATTTTCAGCGTTGGGATGTAGTTTGGATCAACCCGAAAAACAGCAGATTGCATGAGTTCTCCTTCGTAACGATATCCTCTGCGCCAAAGCCCGGTGGCAAAAGACACATTAGCACCGGAAATATCGATAATATCAGTATCTTGAGCCAAAGTATTTCTATACAGGTTTACAACCCGTTCGCCATCAAGGCCATTTGCCGGAATTACAACCACTTGTTCTCCCGAAAAACCAAGGTTTTTATTCTGCATGAATTTGAGCTGTTCAGATATTCCCAGTGTTCCTGTTATCAGAAAAATGGACAGTGCAAACTGTACGGTAATCAACGTCTTCGATAGTATGCTGGATCCTCCAAGGCTTAACTTCTCTTTAAGTGATTCAATAGGCTGGAATCTGGAAAGAATAAGGGCAGGATAACTACCCGCAATAAGACCGGTAATAATAAATAGAGTAATGAGCAGTGCGAGAATGGAGAAGTTGTTAAGCACTGGTGCTAACGAAAGTTCCTTCCCCGAAAGCTCGTTGAAAACAGGCATCAGAAACTCGGTAAAGAGCAGTCCACATAGCAAGGCTATAAATGCTACCATGAGTGCTTCAGTCCAGAACTGGAACATCAGCTGCCTCCTGATAGCGCCAACCACCTTGCGAAGCCCGACCTCTTTAGCTCTTTTTGCCGAGCGGCCGATCGACAGGAGCATGAAGTTAAAGCAAGCGATTAACAAAACGGATAGAGCAATTCCACCTAAAATGTAAGAGTAGGTTGGATTACTAGGGTCGGTAAAAGCTCCGGGAATGTCAGGGTCTAAATGGATGTCGGCCATCGGCTGGAGCTTGTAGATCATGGGAGGGCCCTCGAATGAAAATCGTCCTTCTTCACGCATTTCATCAAAGATAGTCCCCATATGCGTGATCATGAAGTCAGGCATTTTATCTGCAACAACTTCCCGATTAGCCCCTTCCGTCAATTTCACATAGGTAATATTGCGGGTAGAATTCCAGCTGTTTTCTACACTTGAGTAGGCTTCAAACCGGCTTAACAAATCCTGAATGGGCAACAGCAGGTTGAAATGAATCGTAGAGTTCGAGGGTATATCTTCAACCACACCCGTTACTTTAAAGTCATTAAACTCCCCATTTAAACGGACTGTGATCATTTCTCCAACAGGATTCTCATCCCCAAAATATTTTAATGCGGTAGATTCATCCATAACTAAAGAGCCGGGGTTTTGCAACGCCTGAGCAGGATCTCCGAATTTGAAAGGGAACGTAAATACATCAAATACATTGGGATCAGTAAACACAAAACCGGGTTGCTCAAAAAGGATGCTATTTTTGCGAATGACCTGCCCTCCAAATGGGATGAAACGGATACTTTCTTCTATCTCAGGGAAGTCATTTTTCATAGCCTGAGCAGTTGGCATAGGCATATACACATCCGGGTTGTAAGCTGTACCCTCCATTAGTGGTTGGCGATATAGCCGGTAGATATCATCTGCGTTTTCATGGAATCGATCAAAGGTTAACTCATCGTGAATGAAAAGCAGCACCAAAACGGAAAAAGCGATCCCAAGAGATAAACCAATAATATTTATAAAAGAATAGAGCTTATTTTTAAACAGATTTCGAAAGGCAATTTTGAGATAGTTTTTGAGCATGATGCAAGGTTTTTATGTGTTTACATACGTTCAAGCACTGACACGTAAACACGTAATCAATAAGCGTGCCAAGAAAAGCAGTACAGCTGAAAATAATGTTGAAGGCAATTTATATCCCATTATATCCCAAAAAATGTACGATATGCAACACCCGGTGTTCGATAGTGGACAGTGTAGTGTTAACGTGAGACCGTGTTCCAGTGTTAATGTGTTTATGTGGGCATGTTATAACATAAGTACATTAACACGTCAACATATGAATAATCAAACATGAAATCCTTCCTGCATATTTTCGGTTACCACGTGGCCATCGAATAAGTGGATGACGCGTCGGGCGTAGTCGGCATCGTGGGGAGAGTGTGTTACCATCACGATGGTTGTTCCGGCTTCATTGAGTTCAGCCAGCAGTTTCATGACTTCGTCACCGTGGTCAGAATCCAGATTACCGGTAGGCTCATCGGCAAGGATGAGTTTGGCGTTTGCCACTACGGCCCGGGCGATGGCTACACGTTGCTGTTGTCCACCGGAAAGTTGTTGTGGAAAGTGATTGCGGCGGTGCATCATACCCATTCTATCTAACGCCATCTCTACTTTTTCTTTTCGCTCTGCGGAATCAACTCCAAGATAGAGCAGCGGTAGTTCCACGTTTTCAAAGACAGTAAGTTCATCGATCAGGTTAAAGCTTTGAAAGATGAAGCCGATGTTGCCTTTTCGAAGTTGGGCACGTTCTCTCTCGGAGTGAGTGGAGATCTCATGCCCCAGGAAATGATATTCGCCATCGGAGGGATTGTCAAGCAGACCCATAATATTCAACAGGGTAGATTTTCCGCATCCTGAAGGGCCCATAATGGCTACAAACTCCCCTTCATTAATTTCGAGGTTTACGTTGCTCAAGGCGGTGGTTTCAACTTCTTCGGTGGTATAGACCTTTTTTAAGTTTTTAGTTTTGATCATGATGTTCTTTTTTAAAGTGTTAATGTGTTACCGTATTAATGTGCGTATGTGTTTTCGGTTTTAAAATTTTATGGATTGTTGAGGTGATCATCAGGCAGATATAAAACTTCTGGTTCATTTGTTTGGTTTGTGTTACCCATTGAGTTATTTATGTGTTTGATTAACGAAAGAATCATAGCGCTACAATGGTCACAATTATTTTGGACTTCTCTGATCTTTTTAGAATCAATCATTTTTTGATCTTCAACAATATAAAGAAGACTTTTAACCTCTTGTGCAGAGCTTTGTGAGTAATCTAAAAATCGAATAAAATCCTTTTTGTGATAACGGTTAAATCCCTCTGCAATATTGGTCATTACAGAAATTGCAGCTCGCTTTAGTTGATCAGTTAATGCAAACTCTGTTTTCATAGAAGTAGATGAAATTATCTCAAAAACTTGATTAACCAGCAACCTTGACTGTTGCCAGCATTTCAAATCCTCATATTTCTCAATCTTCGCCATATCAAAAAATTAGTACGTAAATACATAAACACGTCATCATTCCAACACTAAAACCTCATTATCACCAAAGCTATCATAGCTCGATGTTATCACTTTCTCGCCCGGCTCCAGGCCGAATTGGATTTCAAAATATTCAGGATTCTGCCGCCCTAATCTAATATCTCTTCGGTACGCACGGCCATCCTTTTCATTTACAACAAATACCCAATTACCGCCGGTGGTTTGGTAAAATCCTCCGCGGGGAATCTGAATGGCACTGGCCGATTCTCCAAGTTCGAGGCGAATTCTCAAAGTTTGTCCGCGGCGTAAATTCTGCGGAGCTTCACTCACAAATTCCATATCCACTTCAAACTGTCCGTTATTAATGACGGGATAGATTTTGGTTATCACCAGCTGATGGGTTTGTCCGTCAAAAGTAAATGACCCGTTCAGTCCCTGTACAATTCTGGATAGATGATATTCATCGATAGCAACCCGCACTTTATAGCTGTCCAGTATATCCACCTGACCGATGCGTTCGCCGGATGATATTGACTGTCCCTGATTTAATTCGATGGTGCTCAACTGGCCTTCAATGGGAGCGGTAACGGCTAAGTTATCCAGGATCTGTTGTACGGCTTCCAGGTTTTGGTACATGCGCTGTTCAGAATTATTCAATTGCTGCATCTGTGTGATAGTCTGAACCGAGTCTTTTTTATACGATTCATAGGTAAGCTCATACCGGCGTGTCTGGTATTCATAATTTTCTCTGGTGGTCTGAAATTCCTCTTCTGAGATCAGGTTGCGCTCCATTAATATTTGTTGGCGATCATATTGAGCTTTTAATATCTCCATTTGAGATTTTGCATTCGCAAGCTGTTCCTGAAGCCGGAGGGTATTCTGTTCCAGGTTAAGCCTGGAATTACGAACGTTGTTTATCTGATCATACAGCCCGGATGTCTGCTGCATTACCTGTAATTGCAGGCCTGAGTTGGTGAGTGTAAGGATGGTATCACCCTCCTGAACCATCGTCCCTGATTCGAGGAATACCTGCTGAACTACTCCACCTTCAATAGCATCAAGATATATAGTTTGTATGGGTTGAACCGCTCCGGTTACCTGAATAAATTCCTGAAAAGTATCTTCATGTACTTCAGAGATGGTAATTTTATCACGCTCCACATTTAGCGTTGAGCGTACATCCATAAACCAAAAAGCATAAATACTCAGTCCTGCAAAAGCTGCGATAGCTGTAATGGTAATAATACGTTTAGCCGTCCAGGTTTTCTTTTCAATTTTTCGATCCATTCCCATAAGGGTAAAAGCCTAAGTATTTTAAAGTGATTCGATTATCGTTTGCATTGAATATAAGCTTTCAGACCTTAGCCGTCAGCTGTTAGCTTTATTTCAAGATGCGTGCCAAACTAAGCCAACCTGTTTTAAATATGAAATAAGGATGATTCTTTCCGAATTAATGTTCACATTCCAACAGTTTGTGTTCGATATCGGACAGTTCGAAGAATCAATGTTATTATTAAGAGTTATTTAAGACCACTTTGTTACAACTGGTACGAAATTGGCAATGAGGACAGTGCTTGGGTGTTAAAGTGTTACGGTGCTTTTTAAAACTCAAGAAAAATACCGTAACACTTTAACACTGGCGCACTTAAACACTTAAAAATGAAAAAAACCGGACGAATTTTAGTTGTTGATGACGATACGGATGTATTGAATGCAGCACGCCTTTATTTGAAACAACATATTGAAAAAGTAGATGTGGAAAAAAATCCGAAACTCATTCCCACATTATTGAAGGAATATGACTACGATACGATACTTCTGGATATGAACTTCACAGAAGATGTAAGCAGCGGGGAAGAGGGGTTAAAATGGCTGGAGATAATTCTTGAAATAGATCCTGATATGGCTGTGGTGTTGATCACAGCCTATGGCGATGTGGAAAAAGCGGTCCAGGCTGTAAAAATGGGTGCTTCTGATTTTGTACTTAAACCCTGGCAAAACGAGAAGCTACTGGCAACGGTTACTTCTGCCATCAATTTGAGTCAGTCAAAGAGGGATTCTCAACGCCTTCGAACTCAAAATGCTGCTTTAAAAGCTGATATGGAACAGCCCTACCAGAATATTATAGGAAAAAGCCGTGCTATGGAACAGGTTTTCCAAACCATCGAGAAAGTAGCGAAAACAGATGCCAATGTGCTCATTACCGGAGAAAATGGAACAGGAAAAGAATTAGTGGCACGGGCACTACACCGGCGCTCTTCCCGAAACGAAAATGCATTTATTACGGTGGATATGGGAGCGCTGCCCGAAAGTCTTTTTGAGAGTGAATTATTTGGACATGAGAAGGGAGCCTTCACCGATGCTAAAGAATCACGAGCGGGCCGATTTGAAATCGCAACAGGTGGTACGCTTTTTCTGGATGAAATTGGCAATATTCCAATCCAGCTTCAGCCCAAATTATTATCGGCATTGCAGACGCATGAGATCAGGAGGATCGGTTCAAATAAAACCACAAAAATTGATATCAGGTTGATATGTGCTACAAATGAGAATTTGGTGAAGCTGGTTGATGATCAGGAATTCAGACAGGACCTGCTGTACCGGATAAATACGATCGAGATCAAATTGCCGCCGCTTCGTGAACGTATAGAAGATGTTCCCTTACTTATAGAGCATTTCTTGAAGTATTATAGAACAAAGTATAAAAAGGAACTCGCAGGCATCACAGATCAGGCCATCGGTCATCTTAAAGAGTATCACTGGCCGGGAAACATCAGAGAGCTAGAACATGCTGTGGAACGCGCTGTAATCATGACTGATGAAAAGGAGCTGCAAAAAGGAGATTTTTTACTAACCTCAGTCTCAGATAATGAAAAACAGTTACCGGTGGTTGGACTGAACTTAGAGGAAGTTGAAAAAACGGTGATCCGCAAGGCTATGGATAAACATGAAGGGAATATTTCTCACGCGGCTGAAGAGTTGGGATTGACAAGGGCCTCGTTGTATCGAAGGTTAGAAAAGTATGGACTTTGAAAAAGCTGTCAGCTCTCAGCAATATTGAGAACTTGTCTAAGTATTTTGAATGCAAAAAATGCCAAATTACAGCCGAAGTATTTAATCAAAAAAATAAAAATCCGTGGCCTAACAGGTTGCGGCTGATAGCTTAAATATGAACTTCCTTAAATCTTTTCGATTCGGAATCCTCGTTCGCGTACTTTTTTTAGTGGCAACGCTATTAGCTTTGGTATTTTTAATTCTTGAGACAAGCTATTATGTGAGCATGACGATTCTTGGGATGGTCATTATTGGACAAATTATCACTCTCATAAAATACCTGGAACGAACGAATGTTTTATTAACTCGTTTTCTGGAAGCCATTAGATATTCTGATTTTACCGGTTCATTCCGAAACCACAAGCTTGGTAGTAATTTTGACGAATTGAATGAATCTTTCACTGAAGTGATCGACCGATTCAAGGAAGAGCGCAGTGAGAAAGAAGAGAGTATCCGGTATCTTGAAACTGTTGTTCAGCACATCGGTATTGGTTTGATGTGCGTGAATGGAAAAGGGGAAATTGTTTTGTTGAATACTGCTGCCAAAAGGTTGTTCAAAATTGCGACACTGAGAAGATTGGAATCATTGAAAACCATTTCTGAATCACTTTTTAAAACCATAAAGCAATTAAAGGGAGGAAGTCGGAGCTTAGCGAGAGTTATAGTCCAAAATGAGACGTTACAGCTCGCCATGCATGCAACAGAGTTCAGGATGAGGGATGAAGCTTATAAGTTAATCTCCTTTCAAAATATTCATACCGAACTGGAAGAAAAAGAAATGGAGGCCTGGCAAAATTTAACACAGGTACTGGCGCATGAGATCATGAATTCGATCACCCCGATCTCATCACTTTCAGCTACAGTAAAAATGCTATTGGAAGAAAATTTAGAGCCCGATGTTGAAAAAGTAGAGTTGGATAGGGAAACAGTGACAGATGTGACTGATGCCTTAAATACCATAAGCAATCGAAGCCAGGGACTGATACGCTTTGTGAATTCCTATCGCGATTTTACACAGATTCCAGAGCCAAATGTTGAACTTTTTAGTGTGGGAGAAGTACTTCATCGAACAGCAAACCTAATGAAGAGTCAGGCAGATAAAGAAGGGGTTATCATTGAAGTTGAAACAGATCCCGAAAGTCTTGAGTTAACAGCAGATCCACATTTAACCGAACAGGTGCTCATCAATTTGGTGAAAAATGCGACCCGGGTTTTAAGTGCTCAGAAGGGTGGTAAAATCAGCTTAAAGGGAAAGATAGCGGAATCCGGACGAGTGATTATACATGTTTCTGATAATGGTCCGGGTGTTAAAAAATCGATGACTGAAAAGATTTTCATTCCATTTTATACCGTTTCCAGTGATGGCAAAACAAAAGGTTCCGGTATAGGCCTCAGTCTTTCCAGGCAAATAATGCGCCTTCACGGTGGCAGCCTCATCTTGAACTCAGAGAAGGGGAAAGGATCAACTTTTACAATGCGGTTTTAGATTTCACCATATAGGTATTTTTTCCTTAATGGCTCCTCAAATTTCTCGATCCCATACCGCAACATGTTTCGCAGCCAGTTTTAAAAAAGCGGGTGGAATGATAGCTTTTTCAGGATCTGCTACTGCTTTTAACTCCTTGATGACTTGGTTAGCGTTCATTATGGAGGAGGATCGATTTTAGATTAATGCGAGTTCGAGAGAAAGAATGTTAGAATAGTTGCAAGATCCATCTGACGGATACCCCGTCTGATGGATGGGCTGATCGATGGTGCCGGCGCAGGATGTTGGAACAGGATAAAAACTAAGTTAAAAGGATAAAAATGGGTCCTTTTGGTCATTCCCGTGGAGACGGGAATCTAATGGCTGCCATGAATTCCGTATTCGCTACCTGACCAGCCATAGGATTTCGGGCATTCGCCGCGAAATGACCGTTCAACGTACTCAACAGATAGTCTTTATATCGAATTCACTTTAGATTATGTAATTCCTAAAGTATCAATAGTAGGCAAAAAAATGCTCCGACGCAGAGCATCGGAGCGAGTAATAGTTGAGATATTTTGAGCAACTGGTTTAAGCGAGACACTTGAACAAGTCGTGGTTTAGTCAAATTTATTCATCAGATCAGTGCGTGCCAAAGCAAGTACACTGCAATCCGGCCGGAGCAATGGCGTTTGCATGCCAGTCGAAGCGCTCATCGTATCCGTCACGTTCCCACCAGAAAGGCAGTCGCTCGCGTTCCTGGTTGCCTACTTCGTTCATAGTAGCAGCATCAAACAAGCGCCCGTTAACCATGGTATGGGTCACAGAGTTGGTATTTCGAATGTTTTGCAGTGGATTTTCGTCAAGTACCACTAAGTCAGCCAGTTTTCCGACTTCAATGGAGCCAATCTCATGATCCATACCCAGGTAATGTGCCCCGTTTAATGTAGCGGCTCGCAAAGCTTCCATGTTGGTCATGCCACCCTGCTCAAACATCCAGAGTTCCCAATGGGCTCCGAGACCTTGCAGTTGTCCGTGTGCGCCAAGATTTACTTTTACTCCGGCATCCGTAAGCATTTTCCCGGATTCTGCTGTAAGAATATGTCCGTTTTCATACTCCTCATCAGGAATCATGGTTCGGTGTCGTGAACGGGGATCGATCACACTTCTCGGGGTAAAAGTGAGAAGCCTTTCGTTTTCCCAAACGTTGGTTTTCTGATACCAGTAATACTCCCCGCTTATACTTCCGTAGTTTACCACATGCGTTGGCGTATAACCGGTTTCACTGGCTGCCCAAAGTTCTCGGACATCCTTGTAAAGAGGGACAACAGGAACATTATGTTCAATTCCGGTATGCCCATCCAGGATCATACTCATATTATGGGTGAAGGTTGATCCGCCTTCCGGCATTACCATCATTTCCAATTCCTTGGCAGCCTTGATCACCTGCTGTCGTTGTTCTCTTCTGGGTTGATTATAGCTCTTCACCGAAAAAGCACCCCACGCTTTGGTGCGATTCAGAGCAAATAAGGCATCTTCATAGTTGTTGATCTCCGTTTTGATGGAGCCGTCGGCACCATAAAGAATGACGCCCGTCGAGAATACTCGCGGCCCTACCATACTCCCGGCCTTAATGGCTTCGGAATGAGAGAAGATCATCTCAGAGTTTGAAGATGGATCATGAACTGTTGTTACTCCGTAAGCCAGGTTTGCAAAATATTCCCACTGCTGTTGTGGGCTGATTCCCAGCCTGAAATTACCCACGTGTGCATGTACATCAACAATACCCGGCATAATGGTTTTTCCGGAAGCGTCTATCACTTTTGCATTGGCAGGAACTTCAACATTTTCACCAACTCCGGCAATTCGATTTCCATCCACTAAAATAGTTCCTCTCTCAATAACCGTATCACCTCTCATAGTGATGATGCGGGCATTGGTGAAAGCGATCATACCTTCAGGTACATAGGTTTTCAGGTCCATTTCCAGGTTTATGCCTTCGGTTGGCGGTTCAGGAAGTGAGTCAGGAGCCCCCTCAACAAATTCAAAGGTATTTTCCAGATTTACAGTAAAATATTCCTCACCGAGCGTCCAGTGGACTTTATCACTTTCAGCAGACCAATGCATATGATAACCGGCCTCAGAAGAGATCTGTTTTACAGGAATGGATCGGGTATTTGGATTAAGCTCGATCGTTTTCCCGGTTTTGGGAATTGGGGCAAGATATACTTTGTGAAGGTTGGAGAAAGCCATCCATTTACCGTCCGGACTTGGCGCAAATTCATGTCCATAGCTGGATGTAAAAAGTGTTTGCTCATCATTTCCTGATAAATCCACACTCTTGTACGATTTATTGATGGCACCAAAAATGTATCCGCCGGTTTGGTAAAAGATTCGCTCGCCATCAGGGCTGAATTTGGGCAGGGCTCCTTCATCTGTGATCATTGTTGCGGAACCCCCATTCGAAGGGATGGTGTAAATTCCCGGGTTCAGGGTATGAACAAATCCCTGCTGTCCGTTTCCGCTTTCCTTTCTGAAAACGATGGTGCGGCCATCTGCACTAAAAGAAGGTTCCCGATAGATGCCTTTCTTGTTAGTCAATTTTGTTGGGGTTGAAGGCCGGGGGCTTTCATTTAATTCAACTACATTTATCGCTCCCATATCTTCATCACTCCAGGAAACATAGACAATGGATTTCCCATCCGGAGAAAAAGAAGGCTCAAATTCAAAATCATCAGAATTGGTCACTCTTTTAGGGGTACCGTCCGGAAGCATTTTACTCCATAAATGCCCGGCTGCACTCCAAATCAAGGTACGCCCATCCCGAGAAGTTCTAAGCTGGCGAACCGCTTTTACGCGAAATTCTTCAGGGGCAATATCCTGCTGAAATCTGACAGCCTCGGCAATCTCATGGCTGGATTCTGCTTCAAAAGGAATGACTTCAGACTGGCCGGTTTCAGTATCAATTTTATTGATCTTACCATTAGCCCAGGCAATGATATGTTGATTATCTGGTAACCAGTTGAAATTAGGATAGACTCCAAAAATAGCCCATGCTTCTTGCTGGTCTTTGCCCATATTCTCATACACCGGCCATTCACGCCCTGTGTCCAGATCACGCAGAAAGAGTACTGATTTAGTTCGAACTCTACGTACAAAAGCCAGTGTTTCTCCATCGGGAGAAATTTGAGAACGAACAGCACCCCCATTTCCTCCGGTCACCGTTTCGATCTCACCGGTTTCACGGTCATAACGACGGATTACATAGATCTGACTGTTTGGGTCTTTGTTGTATTGAAAAAATCCACCGGGATATACATCCTGACTGTAATAAATATAACGCCCATCAGGAGATACCCAAGGCTCACCGATATCCTGTTGCTCATTTGCTTTTTCTACAAGTTGAATTCCTGCTCCTCCGCTTTTGTGATACATCCATATCTCACCGGCACCTAAAGAACGGGTGGATGAAAAATGTTTTTTAGCGATGATGTACTCTCCGTCGGGTGTCCAGACTGCATTATTTAGAAGCCTAAAGCTTTCATCTGTAATTTGCCGGGCATTATCCCCATCAAGATCCATAACCCAAATATTGTCTCCGCCACCGGCATCACTGGTGAAAAGGATCTGCATTCCATCAGGGCTGAACCGTGGCTGGATCTCATAGGCACCCCCTCCACGTAATAGCTGTGCCTGACCACCTTCAACAGGCATAATAAATATGTCGCCTAAAAGGTCGAATACAATGTCTTTTCCGTCAGGACTTACATCCAGGTTCATCCATGTTCCCTCATCGGTAGTAAAGGAGAGTTCTGTAGTCTCGCCCAGGTCAGGATTCGAAACATCCCAGTTATCTTGGGCAAAGAGGGTAGTTACAGAAAATAGAAAAGCGAAAAATAGAGCAGAAAATTTCATAAGTAGTAAAATTGATTTAATTACCTCGGATTATACTAATTGTTGAAATTAATTGTGATAAATAGTCTAATGTCATGTCCATGTTCCGTTGCCACCCAGAATACCGGTTGGTGGTTACCTATTGCCAATCCGAACAGGATATAGATAAACAATGTGATTAGGCTATGGGAATGGAAGTGTAATCTGCGCCAAGGAGTTGCAACCCTTTGGCGACATTTCATAGATAACTCAACATTATAATGTCAGTTCGAGATAAAGAATTTTAAAAGACTATGAGATCCACCAGACGGATATCCCACCTGATCGGTGGGGCTGATCAATGATACAGGCGCGGGATGTTGGATTAGGATAAGACGCAGGTGCTCAAATCAGGCAATTGGTCAGTTGGGCTTGGAGCCTTCAGGCCGTACCTCAAAGGCTTTAACGAGGATAATTATCTCGAACTGACATTATAATAGTGTTGTGTTCTATTCTAAAAGGTTAAAAAATCCCTTTCCGGTTAAATAGAATAGGCTGTGGAGATCCTAAAAGATGGAGAATAATCAATAGTAAAAAATTATCCTGAGAACAGTTACTATTTCTCCTTGAATTTTCTGATGAAGTTTTTAGTGAAGTCTGAAAGTACAAGTCGGCCGCTGATCTCAGCTCTTTGTTCCAAAAGAAGATCCCAGTTCTCGGTTCCTTTCCACAGAATGGCTTTTAGGTCACGCATAGCTTCAGGACTGCTCTTGGCTAACTGGACGGCCAATTCTCTTATAGCCTGATCCAGATCATAGGTTGACCCATAGGTTTTATTAAAAAGGCCGTTATTCAAAGCCCATTCGGCAGAATGCCAATTAGTGGCATCTATGGAAAGGGCAGAAAATGCACTTTTACCGACCTTACGCTCCACGGCAGGACCGACAACAAAAGGTCCGATTCCTAATGCCAGTTCGCTGAGTTTTACATCGGCCTTCTCTTCCGCTATGGTATAATCACCGGCAGAGGCGATCCCAACTCCACCACCAACCGTTTTACCGTGAACCCGTACAATGATGAGTTTCGGGCAGGTTCGCATGGCGTTAAGAACAAGAGCAAACCCCATAAAGAACTGTTTGCCGGTTTCATAATCTTCAATAGCAATTAGTTCATCAAAAGAGGCTCCGGCACAAAATGCACCGTCTCCGCGGCTTTTGATTATGAGAACACGAATTTCATCATTTTCACCGGCTTCAGTGATGGTTTGTGCCAGTTTTCTTAGAATGGCTCCCGGCAGAGAATTCCCTTTGGGATGAAAGAACTCAATGGTTCCAATGTTATTCTCGATGGTAAGATTTACCGCTCCGTTTTGTTCACTCATTTATACTTCGATGTTTATTTAAATATTTTGCCCATAAGTTAAAGAACTCAGAACTCAGAACTCAGGACTCTGAATTCAGAATGGCTTTATAGTAGCCATCAAGTAGGCGGCTAATTTCTTCTAATAAATTATTCAAGTGTTCTGAATCTCCATAATTCAAATCTTTAGCAAGAATTAGATAGTATCTGCATTCTTCCAAAGAACCATGCGAGATATTTAAAAATCTCATAGTATCTTTTGAACTTCGCTTTTTAAATCCTTCTGCAATATTAGCAGGGATGGAAATAGCTGCTCGTCTAAATTGGGAACTTAATCCGTAAAGCTCATGCTTTGGAAATTGTTTAGTGTATTTATAAGCTCCTAATACGAATTGATGAGCTTTTTGCCAAACTATTAAATCGCGAAAAGTCTTTGCCGGTTTTCTCATTTTTTGTCGGTTTAATTCTGATTTCTGAATTCTGACTACTGAATTCTTTTTAAGTAAGAGCGATGAATTCGAAAACCCTTACAAACTTTCTAAAACTAAACCTCATCAATATCTAATTTGTTCTTCCTCTTCATCAATGTAAGGATGGTGTATTCCGCAACCAGCGCTTTATCCTGATTCGTTACTTCCACATCCCAGTACACCACACCGAATGGAAACTTGTCATCTTTCTTTTGTTGGCGAACATTCTTCCGTTTCAGTATCAGCTTAGCCTGAATAGTATCACCGGGGAAAACAGGAGCCACAAACCGCAGATTTTCCAAGCCATAATTCAGCATCACCGGACCTTCATCCGGATCCACAAACAAGCCGGCTGTTGCAGAAAGTACGAAATAACCGTGGGCTACGATCTTGCCAAACAGCGATCGTGCCGCAGCTTCGGGATCGGTATGGGCGTAGAAATGATCTCCACTTAATTCAGCGAATTCCTCTATGTCCTTCTCAGTTACAGTGCGCTTTTCGGTGGTCATTGCTTCCCCGATCTCCAACTCCTCAAAATATTTTTGGAACGGATGTTTCTCGGATTCCTGTGTTTCGGCCCCTTTGATGTGTTGCTTCACAATGTTCCTCAAAGTGGTGGGTGATCCCTGTAAGGCAATGCGCTGCATGTTGTGAAGAACTGCCCTTGCTCCGCCCAGTTCCTCGCCTCCGCCGGCATGTCCGGGGCCGCCATGAACCAGCGAGGCAATAGGCGAACCATGTCCCGTAGATTCGTCGGCTGAATTTCGGTTGATCACCATAAATCGTCCGTGGTAGGGAGCACAAGCCATCGTAACTTTATGGGCGAGCTCATCATCTGCTGTAAAAAGAGAGCCAACCAACGAGCCGTTGGCTTTATTAGCAATATCGATAGCTTCATGCGTATTTTTGTAGGGCATCACGGTGGTCATTGGACCAAATGCCTCGAGTCGATGTACCTCATCTACCTGCATGGGCTGGTGACAAACGAGAACCCGTGGATTTGTGAAAGCTCCATTTAGCTCATCATTTGATATATATACAGTTTCTGTGATCTCAGAAAGCTGCTGAAGCTGCTCTTCAAATCGCTCAGCTTGAAGTGAACTTGCCAGTGGCCCCATTCGGGTTTCTTTCTGTCCGGGATCACCGATGGTGGTTTTCTCCAGCCGGGTTTTCAGAGCTTTGATAACCTCATCTTCCAGATGCTCCGGAACGATCGTTCTTCGAATGGCGGTACATTTTTGCCCGGTTTTAACGGTCATTTCATGAGCTACTTCTTTGATGAAGAGGTCGAATTCTTCCATATCGGGAGTGATATCTTCCCCAAGAATAGAACAGTTCAGCGAATCAGCTTCCAGGTTGAATTGCACATTGTTGGCAATGATATTTGGATGTGCTTTTAATCTCTTTCCGGTCAATGCGGAGCCGGTAAAGGCAACTGAATCCTGACTGATTAAGTGGTCGAGAAGGTCCCCCGGCTTATCCGCCGCGATAAATTGAACACTGCCTTCGGGAAGAATACCTGAATCGATTATGTCTTTAAAAACTTCGCAGGTAAGATAGGAACCGGTTGGAGATGGTTTCACAATGACCGGCATCCCTGAGATAATAGCAGGGGCCATTTTCTCCAGCATTCCCCAGATCGGAAAATTGAACGCATTGATGTGAACAGCGGCTCCATGTTTGGGTACGCAAATATGCTGCCCCATGAATGAGCCTTTGCGGGAAAGTCGTTCGGTGTCGCCCTCCACATGCCATGGTAAATCCGACAGCTCGCGGCGTGATTTACTTGAAATCCCAAAAGCGGTAAGTATTCCACCTTCAATATCGATCCAGGAATCAGCTCGCGTGGCACCAGTATGCGTGGAGATTTTATAATATTTTTCTTTGCGCTCCATCAGGTATTGCCCAAGAAACTTGATTTTGAAAGCGCGTTCATGGATGGTCATTTCCCGAAGTTTAGGACCGCCTACTTTTCGTGCATATGCTAAAGCAGATTTGTAATCAATATCCGCTTCCACCATTTGCGCAACCGGTTCGTTTGTAACCGCACTGATGAGGTTGGTTTCAGTACCATTTTCAAGCCACTCACCTTTTATGTAACTCGTAACTTTCATATCCATAAAGTCTAATTCAATATTTAAAATTCAACATTCAAAATTACTTGGTTTTACCCCACGTCTGATAACCCATTTCCTGATCTTCTCTCTTCTCAGGGACTTTACGAAGTGGCTTGCATTCCTTAAGTGTAGCATGTAACTCTCCGGGAAGCTGGTGATAAAGTCCGGTGCCTTTTGATTTCCAATCAGCCATTTCATCGGTTACATCTTTCACGACCTTAGCCGGATTTCCAACTACCAGTTTTCGATCCGGAATTTCCATACCCTCAGGTACAAATGCTAAAGCTCCGATGATAGATTCTTTCCCAACTTTCACATTATCCATAACTACAGCATTCATACCGATCAGACAATTCTCACCAAGATGGGCTCCATGGATAATAGCCCCATGTCCGACATGAGCGGATTCCTCTAAAGTCACTGTTACTCCCGGGAACATATGGATCGTGCAGTTTTCCTGCACATTACATCCGTCTTTGATCACGATCTTTCCCCAGTCCCCGCGAATTGCCGCACCGGGACCGATATATACGTCCTTTCCAATAATTACATTGCCTGTAACGGTGGCTTGTGGGTGGACAAAAGCTGATTTGGCAACGACTGGTTTGTAGCCGTTAAATTCGTAGATCATGATTCGATGATGGTTATTCGTTATACCATTTATGAATAACGAAATTACGATTATACTTTTTCGAGAATCACAGCCATTCCCTGCCCCACACCCACACACAACATACAAAGGGCATACTTGTGGGAGTCTTTCTCATGAAGTTCGACAGCTGCTGTTTGCAACAATCGCTGTCCGGTCATTCCAAGTGGATGTCCCAATGCAATAGCTCCACCGTTTGGGTTGAGTCGTGGATCATTATCATCCATTCCCAGCATTCGGGTTACGCCCAGCGATTGCCCTGCAAAGGCTTCATTTAGCTCGATCACATCCATGTCCTCCAATTTCATCCCGGCACGTTTCAACACTTTTTGAGCTGCTTCTACAGGGCCTAATCCCATAATTCTCGGCTCAATTCCTGAAACTGCGTGTGCTACAATGCGTGCCTTTGGCTTTAATCCAAAATCCTTCACGGCTTTATCGGAAGCTACCAGTAAAGCTCCTGCACCGTCATTCAACCCGGAAGCATTTCCGGCTGTAACGGATCCATTTTTCTTGAAAGCAGGGCTTAGTTTAGCTAAAACGTCAGCTGTGGTATCCGGGCGCATAAATTCATCATGCTCAAACAGATATGGATCCTGTTTTCTGCGAGGAATTTCTACCGGTACAATTTCTTTGGCAAGCCGGCCTGAGTCTCTTGCTGTCCCGGCTTTTTGCTGACTCCAGGCCGCAAATTTGTCCTGGTCTTCCCGGCTGATATTATGCATTTCGACCACATTTTCAGCGGTCATACCCATACCGTCTGTGCCGTACATTTCCTCCATCTTAGGGTTGATGAATCGCCATCCAAACGTGGAGTCATGCATTTCCGTTGTTCCGGAGTAGGGAGAAGATCCCTTTCCCAGAACGATCGGTCCGCGAGTCATGTGTTCCACTCCGCCGGTAATGAACAGATCTCCTTCTCCAGCTTTGATGGCATGGTAGGCTTTAACGGTGGCACTCATTCCCGAGGCACACAACCGGTTTACCGTTTCACCGGGTACAGAGACAGGAATTCCTGCCAAAAGAGAAGCCATTCGGGCTACATTTCGGTTGTCTTCTCCGGCTTGGTTAGCACATCCGAAAATTACATCTTCTATGACTTCCAGATCTATCTCAGGATTTCGTTTAATGAGTTCCTTGATAGGAATAGCCGCGAGATCATCGGCCCTGATCGAAGACAGTGCGCCTTTTAATTTTCCAATTGGAGTTCTGATTCCGTCTATGATGTATGCTTCTGACATGGAAATTTTGAATTATGAATTTGTGAGTTAGTGGCTTTTGCCTGTTCTATAAACCGTGCCTCTGAACTCTGCTGCTAATTCTTCATCTTGGTTGAAAATTCTGACTTTATAAACACCGATGGTGCGGCCATTTTGGAGCTCATAGGTTTCAGCAATTAGCATATCTCCAACATTTACTTTCTTGGTATAGTTTATGTTGTTTTCCAGAGCAAGGGATATAGACCCTCGGGAATTAGAGGCAAAAGCGAGTGCACTGTCAGCAAAAGAGAATGTAATCCCTCCATGACAAACGCCAAATCCATTAGTCATTTCATCCCGGACTTTCATGGAGAGTTTGCAGTAGCCCGGGGCAGAATCCAGCACTTCAATGCCCATCCATTGGGAAAAGGCATCGTTTTGGAGCATGTTATTTATTATGGTCTTTGGTTTCTTACTCATAGTTGTTGGTTATGAAAGCTGAAGCCTTATAGTTGAGAGCTACTACTCATAAAAACTCTTCTGCTCTGCCACCATTTTTTTCAATAATGGATTTGGCCGGTACCGGTCTTCCCGGTATTCAACCTGAAGAGCTGTCATTCTATCGAGTACATTTTTGAGACCGATCTCATCTCCCCATTTGAGTAAACCTTTGGGATAATTCACTCCGTTTTGCATTGCCAGATCCACATCTTCAATAGAGGCAATGTTCATAAATACGGCATCACATGCTTCATTGATTAGCATGGTGAGTATTCGACCGAAAATTTCTTGCCCAAGTTTTTCATCCTTTTCCGGAACAGGATTCCTGGATTCGTCTTTGTAGTTATAAAACCCCTGTCCGGATTTTCTTCCCAGCCAGCCAGCTTCTACCATTCGCTTCTGGGCAAAGGATGGTTTGAAGCGTGGATCATAATAAAAGGCCTCAAATACCGTACTGGTGACTTCATAATTTACATCGTGGCCAATCAGATCCATCAGTTCAAATGGCCCCATTCGGAACCCGCCGATCTCTTTCATAGCCCAATCGATAGTGGCGGCATCAGCAATGCCTTCTTCGTAAATACGAAGGGCTTCACCATAGAACGGCCGTGCCACACGATTCACAATAAATCCCGGAGTATCCTTCCCGGAAACAGTGATCTTGTTCCAGCTTCTTATAAATTCTTTGGTTGAATTGAAGACCTTATCATCGGTCGCAATTCCCGAAATGATCTCCACCAGTTTCATTAAAGGTGCGGGATTAAAAAAGTGTACTCCTAAAAATCGTTCTGGTTTTTTAAGGGCTGATGAGATTGCAGCGATAGAAAGGGAAGAGGTGTTTGAGGCAAGGACACAATCTTTAGAAACGATCCCTTCAAGCCGTGCGAAAGTGTCTTTTTTAATGTCGAGATCTTCAACAATCGCTTCGATCACAAATCCACACTCACCAAAATTGGTGATGTTATCAACGAAATTAATTCGCCCTAAAATACCATCCACTTCCTCTTGGGTCATGCGTTTTTTTTCCACCTGTCGGGCCAGGATACTTTTCAGGCCTGCTTTGGATTTTTCGAGTTGTTGAGGATATGCGTCATACAAATAGACCTTGTGTCCTTGTGTAGAAGCAACCTGGGCAATTCCGGTTCCCATTGTTCCGGCGCCAATTACACCGATCGCAGCATTATCTTTAATCATAATAAATAATCGTGTTTAATCATCTGAAAAATCGCTTCCAAGATAAGGAATCTGAGGTGGAATACGTTGTAAATTGAGCTAAAATTTTGGTTGGAAAATTTTTCACTGCCCTGAAAATAATTCCCTGAGAGATTGTATTAAATCACTGGAAGACATTTAACTTCCAATCCACCCCAAATACTTAGGTTTTTGTAGGTTCAATATTCATAGAGGTTCAAAATTTTAAAGTTGAACCGCAGGTTACGTAAAGAACGGCGCAAAGCTTGCGACAGATTTCTCTAATAATAAGTTGTGTTTAAAGCTACTCGCAGCTAATGTCTTAAAACATCCGTGTAATCCTAAAATCAGCGTAATCGGTGCTCTTATTTACCCTTGAACTCTGGTTTTCGTTTCTCTAAGAAAGCTTGCACCCCTTCATGGTAATCGTGAGTTTCCCCTGCTTCAGCCTGGAGTTTGGCTTCCAGTTTCATTTGGGCTTCAAGATCGTTGGAGAACCCGGCGTTGAATCCACGTTTGGTCAGACCAAATCCGCGAGTAGGCATCTTGGCTAATTTTGATGCAATGGCTTCGGCTTCACCCATAAAAGAATCAGCAGGATATGATTTCCAGATCATACCCATTTCAACGGCTTCTTGAGCAGAAATTTTTTCACCCAAAAAAGTCAACGCCGTAGCCCGGGCCAATCCGATTAATCTTGGCAAGATATACGTTCCACCGCTGTCGGGAATTAATCCAATTTGAGAAAAGGACTGTATGAATTTCGCCTCTTCGCTGGCAATAACAATATCGCAGGCGAGGGCAATGTTAGCTCCGGCACCTGCCGCGGTTCCGTTTACTGCGCAAACCACCGGTTTTTCCAGCTCCCGGATTCCTTTGATAATGGGGATATAGGTATGATACACAATCTCGCTTAAATCCCGATGGGGATCATTTGAGACTTCTGTGGCTTCGGCGAGATCTTGCCCGGCACAAAAAGCACGCCCGGACCCTGTTAGCAATACACATCGGACATCTTCATTCGATTCAGCTTCCATCAGGGCTTCTTTCATTTGATTACCCATCTCAAAGTTAAAGCTGTTGAGTTTATCAGGCCGGTTTAGGGTGATGGTGAATATGCCATCGGTAAGTTCAGTATTGATCACAGATTGCTGGATTTAAGAATTTTATAGGTTTGTTTGATGTAGAATTTATAGAATGACAGTCTTTTCCCAAAAAAGAGGATAATTAAATCTCACAACTACTTTTGAGCAAATAAATAATCCGTGAAATCCGGCAATCAAAATAATCTGTGATCCTATATACACTTAAAATGTTCGAAAGGCTGATCGCAGGCATTACAGAAATATTGCGACTTGCAGGCAGTTGACCCAAACTGACTTACCAACTCCGTTTCAAAAGAATCACAAAATGGGCAAGGAACGACTTTGGTGCTCGACAGGCTTTTCAGAAAATCATCATCTTCTTTGGATTTTTCGGGAGGTGCAATACCATAGTCTTTGAGTTTGACTTTAGCTTCATCTGTCATCCAGTCGGTAGTCCAGGTTTCGGCGAAATCGAGCTTTACCTTAAAATCTTCAACACCGCGTTCTTCCAGCTTTTCATTCACCAGCTTTTCAATGGCATTCATGGCTGGGCAGCCGGAGTAGGTGGGGGTGATCTTAACTAATACTTTACCATCTTCTCCTGTTTCTACTTTCCGTGCAATGCCCATCTCCACGATGTTAAGCACCGGAATTTCGGGATCAGTCACTTCCCTCAGGAAGTCCCAGATCTGTTCTTCGGTATGTAGCTGGAGGGTTGACATCAGATAGCAGTTAGATGTGAGATAAAATAGAAATCTAAGATCTATTGTGTTTTATCTTATATTTATAATTATTTCCACTCCGCATCGGGATGTGAACGTCGTAAAAACTGCATTTGTGCCAGCATGTGACCCAAATGCTCGGTATGAATACCTTTGCGGCTGCCGCTCATCATAAATTGATTCCAATCCGGAACGGTAAGTGTGGCTTCTGTTAGCGTGTCTTCCACCAATTTCTTCCAATCCTCCTTGAATTTTTTTGAGTCCACTCCAAGACCTTCCTTGATCATCAGTTCATCAACCTCATCCATATAAAATAATTCACCGAGGTACATCCATAATTCGTCAAAAGATTCCTGAATGCGTTTGTTGCTTTCCTCCGTTCCGTCACCAAGTCTTAAGATCCATTCCCGGGAATGGCGCAGGTGGTATTTGATCTCCTTCAGATGCTTGCTAATCATGCCTGAAAACTGTTCATCTTTAGCATCTTTTAGTCGTTCATATTGGAAATAACTGAATGCACTGAATAAAAATTGCCGGGCAATGGTAAATCCGAAATCACCTTTGGGAAGTTCGCAAAGCTGAAGATTGACGAAATCGCGATCATCGCGGAAGTAAGCAAAATAGTCTTCATCATGCCCTTTGTCTTCGATTTCCGCTGCATACTCATAAAGTGCAGTTGCATGACCGATCAAATCCAGCGCCATATTTGCCATAGCAAGATCTTCTTCAAGCTGAGGTCCGTGCCCGCACCATTCTGACATTCGTTGTCCCAGAATAAGCCGATCATCTGCAAGACGGAGCAGGTAGGTTAAGAACGCTTCTTTTTTTGATATTTCTTTGGTTTCAGTAGTCATGAATGCTTTATCAATTTCTTTGAGATAATGGTTATTGATGTAATGGTTAATTGGGCTCTCCCCAATAACGAATAACCATTAACTAAGACCTCTTCTTAACGGCTCTGGGTACACTGTAAAATTGAGGATGTCGATACGGCTTGTCATTGGCCGGATCAAAAAATGGTCCCATATCTTCCGGTGTTGAAGCGGTGATGTGTTTGGATTCCACCACCCAGATGCTCACACCTTCATTTCTTCGGGCGTAGGTATCTCTCGCATTTTGGAGAGCCATTTCCTTATCGGCTGCGTGCAGACTGCCGGCATGTTCGTGTGGCTTTCCCGATTTTGGTTGCGTAAATACCTCCCAAAGAGGCCAGTTGTCTTTGTTTGAATTATTGTCTGACATTAAAATTCTTGGTTTCAGATTATTTGGAAGAGTCATAACATTCAGAGTTCTGACTCCTGAATGCTGAATTCTCTATCAAGATGCTTTTTCTTGTTGTAATTTCTTCTTCCGGGCATACGCATTAGCCGCTTCGCGAACCCACTCTCCATTTTCATGAGCAGCTCGTCGTGCTTTCATGCGCTCACGGTTCATGACGCCGTTACCTTTTACCACGTTCCAGAATTCATCCCAGGGAATATCTCCGAAATCCCAGTGCCCTGTTTCTTCATTGTATTCCAGATCGGGATCAGGAATAGTAACACCAATAGCTTCGGCTTCCATCACCATACGGTCCACAAAATGCTGGCGCAGTTCGTCATTGGTTTTCAATTTCACCTGCCATTTAATTAGTTCGGCGCTGTTTGGAGAATCAGAATCATGCGGGCCAAACATCATTAAACTTGGCCACCACCAGCGGTTGACAGAATCCTGCGCCATTTTCTGCTGCTCGGGTGTGCCTGAAGCCATTTTTCCCAGCATTTCATATCCCTGTTTTTTGTGGAAACTTTCTTCCTTACAGATACGGACGTTTGCTCGGGAATAAGGTCCGTAAGATGAACGAGCCAACATCGTTTGATTTACAATTGCTGCGCCATCCACCAGCCATCCGATCGCACAGATGTCAGCGTAAGTCATGGTGGGATAATTGAAAATGCTGGAGTATTTAGCACTTCCATAAAGATATTGATCGACAAGTTCGCTTCGATCAATGCCCAGTGTTTCCGTAGCACTGTATAAGTAGAGTCCGTGGCCGGCTTCATCCTGAACTTTGGCCAGGAGCACTAATTTTCTTTTCAGGGATGGAGCCCGCTTGATCCAGTTACCTTCAGGGAGCATGCCCACAATTTCGGAGTGGGCGTGCTGACTCATCATCCTGATTAATTGCTGGCGATACCGTTCAGGCATCCAGTCTTTGGGCTCAATTTTTTCTCCCGCATCAATGCGAGCTTGAAACTCATCTAACTTTTCTTGGTTTTCCATGACGTTAATATACGGTTTTTTTGGAAGCGCTTTTCAGTCTCTTTAACAGGAATTTAAAAAGAGTAGTTCGGGAAGTGAAATAAAAAGGAATTATAAGGCAGTATCCTAAATTGGGTAGCTATGCAGTTGCATGTGAGTGTGACCTTACCCGTGGTAAAGTTCTTTTCCAATTTACCCTCGCTTTCGCTATAATCCGTTGATATTAAATTGGTTTAGAAATCGTTTTCATTTTTTGCTTGTAACATTAATCTAATACTATATAGCTATTACGTGGTGAAATAGTAAGAACACAAACCTGAACAAATTAAAAAATCTGAAAATATTGAGAGTTTAGAATAATGCTTAACATTGTTGAATATGACTAAACAAATTACAGATGATACCTTTACAGGTGAAATAAAAGTTGCGTCTAGAATTATTGATTATTTAAGCTCGGGGCTTTATAAATCACCTGCTGCTTGCCTAAAAGAGTTAATTAATAATTCTTATGATGCCGATGCTAAGGTTGTTGAAGTTTTTGTAAAACCACATGCAGATTTAATCATTATTGAAGATGATGGTATCGGAATAAGTAAAGAAGAATTTGTGAGACATTTTGAAAGAGTAAGCGAATCTCATAAAAGAGATAATAGTGAACTAACAGATTCAGGTAGAAAAAAAATTGGTAAAATAGGAATTGGATTCATTGCAGCTAACGAGTTGTGTGAAGTAATGGAAATCTATTCCACAAAAAAAGGGAGTAAAGAATTACTCCATGTTTCAATAAATTTTTCAGAAATGAAAAAACCTATTCAAGTTAGGAGATCGAAAGAAGGGGAGATTAAAAAGGCTGATTATGACGGAGAAATATTAACAGAGTCTACTAATAAACATTACACACAGATTTTTTTAAAATCTGTGAAAGGAGATGCAAGTGATATTTTGGCAAGTATTGAATCTGAAGTTCCGGGATCAAATCTTTCTATATATGGATTAGAAGCAGAAAATGTTTGCGAGCTTTTAAAAAATAAAAAAAATTCGATCAGAGAATGGAAAGAATTTGATAAATATTCTGAAACAATGCTCAAAGTTGCTTTGAATGTTCCAGTGAGATATCATGATGAATGGGTTCCGAAAAATTTAATAAATAGTGAGTTGAAAACTCTTGTAGGAACAGTTAATGATCTTGATTTTAAAGTGTACTATGATGGATCTGAATTACGAAAGCCAACTGTTTTAGGAGCCACAGACAAGAAGAAATTTTTAGACACTGTAAATTATGAAGGAAAGAATGTGTCTTTCAAAGGGTATTTTTATGCTCAACACACTACTATAAAACCAGAAGATATTCAGGGTTTACTAATAAGAATTAGGAATGCTGCGATTGGAGAATATGATTCTTCTTTTCTTGAATTCCCATCTAGTGAATATTCCATAATCCAAAGATGGGTTTCAGCGGAAATATGGGCTGATGATAGGTTAGAAGATGCTATGAATATTGATAGAAGTACTCTTAGAGACACACACCCTGCTTATGTTGAATTTAGGGCTGCTGTACATAAAGAATTAAGAAAGGTACTTAGTAAGGCCCAGAAAATAATTTATAACGCGCCCGAGAGAAAAAGAAAACGCGCAATTGATTCAATAGAAGAAATAAACACAATAATTAAAGAAAGGGAAAAAACGATTCCCACTAAAACTCAAAATTTCATTAAGAAAAAATGGAACAAATCAGAAGTTGATAAATCAGGTTTCAATAAGTCATTATTAAAAAAATATACTGTTCCTCAACTATATAATATAGTTTTTGAGGTTGCAAATGAAGTATTAAACGATGATGAATTAGACCATTTTCTAAGAAAACTAACTGAAAGATTGAGTCATGATTGATCGTTTAAGGGCAATTGATAGAGCTATGGGGACAGAAAGAGCGGAGAAAAAAACCATAAGAGAAGAATGGATGAAACATATACAAATTTGTATAGAAGAGGCAGATGAAGAGGGAATTCCTTTGTATTTAACATTAAGTGGCGCGGAAGGTATTGATATTAAAAAACTAATAGATGAGGAAATTCTTAAATTGACAAAAGTTGGTAGCATTGACCAATCCTTAGAAGATAAAGTAATAGCCATAGAGTCAAACACACAGGCTGCTGCAAAACTTAAAAAAATATACCCAGGTTTAAATATCATTAATCAAAATTTCTCATATTTAGTAGGTGGGAATACCTTGGTTAACTATCCAAGTAAAAAGCTAAAAAAGTATTGTAGATCAAAAATTGTAAATCTAGACTTCGATAATTCACTATCAATAGATGCAAATGGAGACACTCTATTTTTTAGAGAGTTAAATTGGGTTAGAAAATTATGCCAAATTCATTTGCTAGAACCTGTCATAAATTGGAAGCTGTTTTTGACTTTTAATGCTACAATTGACCATTGGGATGATAAAATTTTGGAATCTATAAAGAATTTTTTGCAAGACAATTTTGAACGAGAAGAAGAATTTAAGGAATCATGTGAAAATTTCTTTGAGGAAGAGCTTTTCGAAATGATTACAGGTGAAGACAAATTAGACACAGAAAATTTATCTCAGGTGCAAAAAAATAAATTAATGATGATTTTTGTTCCCAAGAAATTAAGTCAATTAGTTCATAATGATGGATGGAGCATAGATACTGAAATGAATTGTCATTATGGGGGTGAAAATAAAACAGCTCCTATGGTTAGTTGGATATTTAATTTTAGTTGGAAACCGGGCAATACTGATATTCCAAATCAAATTTATAAGGAGTGTTTATTAGGCATATTGGCCAAAGTAGTGCATATAAAAGATGATGGTGAGTTAATAAATTAAATGAATTATAAAAATAAGATTTTTAATAAATCAGCTTTAGAACTGGAGAAAATTATAAATGAAGAAGTAATTGACACAATAATAACTTCGCCTCCTTATTGGAATCAAAAGGACTATAATACTTCTAATCAAATTGGTTATGGGCAATCAAGGGAAGCCTTCTTTGAAGACTTAAAAAAAATCTTCTACTCTTGTTATAGGGTTACTAAAAAAACTGGTGCTTTTTGGTTAATCGTGGATGATTTTTGGAGAAAAAAATTTTTACAATTACTTCCTTGGGAATTCGCAAACTGTGCAATAGAAGTAGGCTGGCATTTGAGAGATACTATAATATGGGATAAGGGACATAATGTTCCTTTTCAAAGTAAAGGTCAAATGAGGCATGTTTCAGAGTATATATTTTATTTTACTAAAACTCCTAGAAACGATTTTAAATTTTATCCAGATCGAATCAGAACTACTGAAGGATTGAGTAAATGGTGGGTTAAATTTCCTGAGAGATTTAATCCTAATGGGAAATTACCAACCAATATTTGGTCCATTCCTGTAAGAACTCAGGGTAGTTGGAATAAGAAGTCTAAGATATCACACCATTGCCCATTTCCTACAGAACTTGTTTCTAAAATAATAGATCTTTCTACTGATAAAGGGGATTTAATATTAGATCCCTTTGCAGGAACAGGAATAGTACTCGCGGCAGCAAATGCAAAAGGAAGAAAGTTTGTAGGTTTTGAAGTAAACTCGGATTATATCAATTTGTTTAATTCTGAAGTTAAGAATGAAGTAAAAAGTGAAGTTTTAGATCTTGATAAAAGAGAGAACTTGTTTGAAGAATCCGAAGAAAATTTTAGAGAAACTATTTTAAAATTAAGGGCTTTAAAATTTACAAGACAAGCTATAGAACCTTTATCGTCGTTTTCTAAAGAGTTTTTATCGAGACAAAAAATTACTGTGGTAATTAAAGCGGAATTTTTAGAAACAAAAATAGAAAATAAGCTGATTGATCTAACGGTCATAGTCTTGTCAAAGAATCCAGATGAAATTGAAGAGAAGTTAAATTCTATAATTGAAATAAGTAATAAAACACCATTAACTAACTATGGCATTAAGTCTAGTTTTCATTCATTATCATACTCAGATTTTTTTACAAGTAATAAAACCACAGATAAGGAAATTCAATTTTTTCTTTACGAGGAAAAATGGCCAAAGAATTTTACTCAGAATGATATTATCCAATCATTGTTAAAGAATGATCGGATTGATGAATTATTAGAAAAAGGCAAAATTCCTCTTCTTGCTGATTTTTCATTAGACGTCAGTTGGTATGCTATTTAAAGAAATACTTTTGTCCTCGTTCCGCTGCTCTGCTGCGGAACGCCCTATCGAGGCTCTGCCTCACCCACAAAAAATCTCCTCCAAAATAATTTGTAAGGAATGCTCCCCAAATGGCTCTAACTAAATAAAGGCCAAAAAATTATGGGACGAAGCCGCTACAAATTTCATGAAAAATACTATCCGTACTTCATTACAAGTACCATCATAGAAGGATTACCGCTATTCATGAATCCCGGCATTTCCAAGATCATTTTGGATGCATTATGCTACTTTCAAAATGAGAATGAAGTTACATTATATGGATACGTCATCATGCCCAATCACCTGCACTTGATTGCAGAACATGAGGCGTTATCTGGAAAACTTCGGGCATTCAAATCGTTTACGGGAAGAAGCATCATTGATTATTTAATGGAGAAGAACAGCAAAGCCATCTTGCAAAAACTCTCTTCAAAGAAGCTCAAAAATCATCGGGATAGTAAACATCAGGTTTGGCAGGAAGGGCTTCACCCCAAACAAGTATCTTCTGTTAAGATGATGAGGCAAAAAATGGAATACCTACATTATAATCCGGTGAAAGCCGGTTTCGTTGAGAATCCGGTTCATTGGCGACTTTCATCAGCGGTTAATTATGAGGGCGACAGCGGACTTATTCCGGTAACTCAATTCTCAGGTTGATTTGTACTAATTTAAAAACCACCCACTAATACTTACTGAAATCGTACTGCATTAATGGTATGAGGCAGAGCCTCAATGAAGCATTCCGCAGCAGAGCAGCGGAACGAGCTTAAAACCAAGAGCAGTAAATTTTTACTCCTATGGAAGCGCTTTTTTATTTTGTATTTTAAGAGTGAATAAAGATTAAATAAAAAAGCGTGGACATGGCTGAACAACAAGATACCCTCAAGCGACCGGTAGAAGAAAAATTCGACGACCATCTTGGACTTCAGGATGTGGATTATGTGGAACATTACGTGAGTAATGCGAAGCAAGCGGCTCACTATTATATTACCACGTTTGGGTTTGAGCTTAAGGCCTACTCCGGATTAGAAACGGGCGTCAGGGATCGGGCTTCGTATTATTTGGAACAAGGAAATATACGTTTTGTTGTATCGGCTCCTCTGAACAGCAGCTCGCCGATCTCAAAGTTTGTACATAAGCATGGTGATGGGGTTAAGGATATTGCCATGCATGTGGAGGATGTGGATCGTGCTTTTAACGAATCCGTAAAACGCGGGGCTGAACCGGTTACGGAACCTTATGATATGAAAGATGAGCACGGAACCATACGCAGGGCGGCCATCAAAACATATGGGGATGTGATACACTCTTTTATAGATCGTTCCAACTATGATGGTTTGTTTATGCCCGGATTTCAGCCTAAAGAAAGCCTGATCAAGTCAGAATCTGTTGGCATTCAGTTTGTAGATCATTGCGTAGGAAATGTAGAACTGGGGCAGATGGAACGCTGGGTTGATTTCTATCGGGATGTGCTCGGATTTACTCAATACATTAGTTTTGATGATAAAGACATTTCCACGGAATACTCCGCTCTTATGAGCCGCGTGATGGCCGGCGGTCGCGGGATGATAAAATTTCCTATAAATGAACCCGCGGATGGAAAGAAAAAATCACAGATCGAAGAATACCTCGATTTTTTTGAAGGCCCCGGCGTGCAGCATGTAGCCATGCTTACCGGAGATATTATTGATACGGTAACTAAGCTCAGAGATCGTGGGGTGGATTTTTTATCGATTCCAACCACATATTATGAGGAGCTTGAAGATCGCGTAGGCAAAATCGATGAACCCATCGATAAGCTGGCAGAACTTGGAATTCTGGTGGATCGGGATGATGAAGGCTACCTGTTGCAGATCTTCACCAAGCCGGTGGTAGATCGGCCGACTTTATTTTATGAGATCATCCAGCGAAAAGGCGCCCGCGGTTTCGGTAAAGGAAATTTCAAAGCTCTTTTCGAAGCCATTGAACGAGAACAGGATCTTAGAGGTAATCTGTAAGAAATTCAAAATTCAAGATTAAAAATTAAAAAATGGCCTGAGACCAATTTTGAATTTTTAACTTTTCATTTTTAATTCAAAAGTCATGTACTACCACGCATTAGGGAAAATTCCCCATAAACGTCACACGATTTTTCGCCGGCCGGATGGCGAATTGTACACGGAAGAGTTGTTTGGAGCTGAGGGCTTCCACGGAAATAGTTCGCTGTTGTATCATCACAACATGCCCACCAGAGTAATCAAAGTGGAAGAGGGGGCTGAGATTTCTGTGAAGAAAGCTAATGAGAAAATGCTTCGTCACCATTTGTTGAAAACCAAGGATATCCCTTCCGGAGGAGACCCTGTCACCGGGCGCAAAGTGCTGATGTTCAATAATGATATTCAAATCGGCGTGGCCCGACCAACCGACAGTATGGATTATTTCTACCGAAATGGTGAGCACGATGAATTGATCTTCATTCATGAAGGTGAGGGACACATTCAATCCGTATTTGGGCGACTTGATTTTGGATATGGCGATTATATCTTCCTCCCGCGAGGAACGACCTACCAAATGAATTTTGAGTCCGATAAAGGCCGCTTTCTGTTTGCTGATTCTACCGGACCCATAGATTTCCCGAAACGGTATCTCTCCGAAATGGGACAATTCATGGAAAACGCTCCCTTTTGTGAACGGGATTTTAGATTGCCATCCGAACAATTATTCTTTCCGAAAAAAGGCGAATTCGAAGTTCGTATCAAGAAAGGAGGGCGCTTCCATCATTACACTTTCGATCATCATCCTTGCGATGTGGTAGGATGGGACGGGTACCTTTATCCATGGATTTTCAATATTAAAGATTTTGAGCCGATCACAGGGCGCATCCATCAACCGCCACCTGTGCACCAAACATTCCAGGGTACCAATTATGTAGTGTGCAGTTTTTGTCCGCGTAAATTCGATTATCATCCCGAATCCATCCCGGCGCCTTACAATCATTCTAACGTAGATTCTGACGAAATGATCTACTATGTGGAAGGTGATTTTATGAGCCGTGAAGGTATTGGTTATGCCGATATAACGCTGCATCCCGGAGGTATTCCACACGGGCCTCAACCCGGTAAAGCGGAAGCCAGCATCGGAGCTGAGGAAACGGATGAATATGCCGTTATGATCGATACTTTCCATCCAATGTACGTCACAGAAGAGGCCATGCGATTGGATGACCCAAGTTATCCGTATTCCTGGTTGGAAGACAAAGACTGATACACCAATTAAAATAGAGGTTGGGCCTTGTTTTCTTTTTTGACTTAAATTTTGGGTACTTTAGCTGAAACGGCTTCAAATAAATACAACAAATTTATGTGTTAGTCGTAGAAAGCATGTGATTTAGTCATCCGTCATATTTGGGATGGTTTTTCAATCGTTTTGCTCTTATCATAGAATTACAGACTTCAAGATTGGTGTATTATAAAAACGTTATGGATATTTTGAACTTGAAAAGTGGAATGTTATTTAAAGGTGGTAAATTAGTATTGATACTCTTTTTGGCAGCGGGGTTGTCAGCTTGTAAGAGCAGCCAAAAAGCAACGGAGCAACATGATGAAGAGGTAACAGAGACTTCAGGTACACATGATGAGTTGGAGAAACTGTTTTGGGCCCGTCAAGACAGTGCCCGTATGAACTTCACGGAAGCTGATGCTGAGTTTATGACCAAAATGATCGCTCATCATGCTCAAGCATTGATCATGTCTCGCTTAGCTCCTGAAAATAATGCCAGCTCCCAAATCCAGACCTTAGCAGCTCGAATCATAAATGCCCAAAAAGATGAGATCAAGTCTATGCAAAAGTGGCTTCGTGATCGTGAACAACCGGTTCCAGAAATACATATTGAAGGGCTCAATCTAATGATACATGGTTTGGGAAAGCATCATCAGCATATGGATCATACTAATATGGCTGGTATGTTATCTCCGGCTCAGCTCAAAGAGTTATCAGAGGCCAAAGACGAAGAATTTGATCGGCTTTATTTAAAATATATGATCGATCATCATAAAGGTGCAGTAACCATGGTTGAAAAGCTTTTTAGTACGGACGGGGCAGCTCAGGATGAAGGCGCATTCCGCCTGGCCACAGATATACAGGTGGACCAAAAAACAGAGATTGCACGTATGCAACTCATGCTAGATGAGATAACTGCATCCAAATAACCAAAAAAATCAAAACTTTATTTTCAACAGAAATCAACACTTAAAATTTATGATGAAATCAGATACAATTAAGAGACCGGCTGTTTTTACCAGCTCATTCAAAACACTATGTATGTTGGCTCTGGCAGTGGTAGTAGGTGCTTACGGGTGTTCTTCATCTTCAATGATGGATGATACCTCAGCAACAGTTCCGGCTATTGAGCCTAAGCCAATGACGGAAGTAACACCGCCAAGCCCGGATCCAAGAGTAGGATTAAAAGCCGGCCTATTTGATGCTGAAGAAGCAATTTGGAACCTGAATATGCTTTCTCAAACTCCGCCACCTAAAGATTTCGTAGGTGTTACCAACTCAGATCTTGCGTTCAAGGATAATTACGTCTTTCAGGGTAATTATAATGGAGTGATTGTTTGGGATGTGTCTAACCCAAGATCTCCTGAATTGGTGGTCGATTATTTATGCCCGGCCTCACAAAGCGATGTTTCGGTATATGGAAATTTATTGTTCGTTTCCGGTGAAGGCTTTGGCGGCCGTCTCGATTGTGGTACTGAAGGAGTTCAAACAGCAGTAAGTCAGGAGCGACTCCGCGGTATTCGAATTTTTGATATTACTAATGTAGAAGAACCCAAGTACATTGCAAATGTGCAAACATGTCGCGGTTCACATACACATTCTTTATTAAAAGATCCTGAGGATGATGAAAATGTATATGTTTATGTGTCAGGTTCTGCTCCGGTACGTCCTGCTGAGGAAATGCCCGAGTGTGTAAATGCAATGCCTGAAGATGATCCAAATTCATCCTTATTCAGAATAGAGGTAATCAAAGTGCCATTAGATAATCCACAAGAGGCAGCTATTGTTAGCTCTCCAAGAATTTTTGAAGATCTTAAAGCTCCTCCTACTCACGGTTTAGCACCTGCTGATCTTGAGCGTGTTCGTGAAGCTGAAGAAAGAGGCGCTTTTGTAGTAGAAATCGGAGGTTCACCACGCGTGCTTCCTGATCGCTTTGTAAATCAGTTGATGGGTAATGTTATGCAACAACGAGGCAACGAAACCGGCGAGCCTACAGCGGCTGACAGTGCTGCACTTAGAGAGCAACTCCCGGATATGATCGCTCAAATGTTCGGTGGCGGAGATGCTGAAGAACGAGGCCCTAACCAGTGCCATGATATTACATTATATCCTGAAATTGGATTGGCAGGCGGTGCTTGTGAAGGCTATGGTCTTTTACTTGATATCACTGACCCTGTAAATCCAAAACGTGTTGATGCAGTAGCAGATTCTAACTTCTCATATTGGCACTCTGCTACCTTCAGCAATGATGGTAAAAAAATATTGTTTACAGATGAGTGGGGCGGAGGCGGACAGCCCAAGTGTCGCGAAACAGATCCTTCAGAGTGGGGCGCGAATGCTTTGTTCACAATTAACGATAACAGGGAAATGGAATTTCAAAGCTACTATAAGCTTCCTGCTCCACAAACTGAGTTGGAAAATTGCGTAGCTCACAATGGTTCTTTGATTCCTGTGCCCGGCCGTGAGATCATGGTTCAGTCTTGGTATCAGGGAGGAATCTCGGTGTTTGACTGGACGGATGTATCTAATCCCATTGAGATCGCTTTCCACGATCGCGGACCTACGGATTCAACAAGCATGGGTATGGGGGGAAGCTGGTCAGTATACTGGTACAACGGTTTGATTATCAACTCTGAGATTGCCCGTGGATTGGATATCTTTGAATTAGAACCAAGTCCATATATCACTCAAAATGAAATTGATGCCGCAAACACGATTGAGTTGGATTACCTGAATGCTCAGGGACAGCCAATGTTCGAATGGCCAACCACTTTTGCTTTAGCAAAAGCATATGTAGATCAGCTCGACCGGAATGATGGATTAAGTGATGCAGACATCGCTTCTTTGCGAGCAGGTATCAGCAGTGCTGAACGTGGCAATAAGAATGTATTGAATGAATTAGCTGGAACTATTGAAGCTAAAGCTGGTTCGTCTTCACACTCTGAGAAAGTCCGTACCTTGGCTCAAACGCTGAGAGATCTGGCATCCATGTAGCCGGATTTACATAACCTGACTTAAATTTAAATCCTGTTCCGGTATCCCGGGGCAGGATTTTTTTGTTCATGCTTTATCTGATAAACTCTTGCACCTCTGAAGATTCCTAATCATATTCATGACCAAAATTTTAATATCATTAAGCTCATATGAAAAAGTTTATACTACTTCCTCTATTACTTTTATTAGTGCATACCCAGAGTTTCGGGCAAAACTATCCACATATTCTTCCAATGAAAGAACGGGCAGCGGTCATAGATGACCTGCTTAAAGATAAGATTCAAAATGTGCTGCCAGACCTGATGGAACGCACCGGCATTGATATGTGGGTGGTAGTTTCACGAGAGTATAATGAAGACCCGGTGATTAAAACACTATTACCCGCCACATGGCATGCAGCTCGCCGCAGAACCATTCTGGTAATGCATCTTCTTGGAAATGGCAAAGTAGAAACACTTGCTGTAGCCAGGTATGATGTGGGTGAAATGTTTAAAAGAGCCTGGGACCCGGAATCAGAACCGGATCAGTGGAAGAGGTTGGCAGAGGTTATAGAAGAAAGAGATCCTGAAGCGATTGGAATAAATACCTCAGAGATATGGGGACACGCCGATGGTTTGGTTGTAACGGATCATGAAGAAATGAAAGCTGCGATCGGCGAGAAATATGCTGACCGATTGGTATCTGCAGAGAAGCTTGCGGTAGGCTGGTTAGAGACGCGGACTGAAAAAGAGATGCAGATCTATCCGCATATTGTTCGGATTGCACATGAGATTATTGCAGAAGGATTTTCGGATAAAGCTATACAACCGGGGGTAACCACCACCGAAGATGTGGTGTGGTGGTATCGGGAGAAGATCAAGGAATTGAAATTAAATACATGGTTTCATCCAAGTGTGTCTATTCAGCGAGCTGATCCGGAATCCTTTGATCATCTCAGGACATTTGACAGCCGCCCCGGGGAAAATGTAATCATACCTGGCGATCTTCTTCATGTAGATTTCGGTATTAAATATCTCCGCTTAAATACAGATACCCAGCAGCATGCTTATGTACTTCGCCCGGGTGAAACTGAAGTGCCTGAGTACCTGCGGGAAGCATTTGACAATGGAAACCGTGTACAAGATATCTTTACCAATAATTTCAAAGAAGGGCGTATCGGAAATGAAGTACTTAAAATGTCTCGGGAACAGGCCATGGAGGAAGGGCTGAAGCCAAGCATCTATACGCACCCGATCGGTTATCACGGTCACGCAGCCGGAACAACACTTGGGATGTGGGATGCCCAGGATGGTGTGCCCGGTGATGGTGACTATCCGCTACATTTGAACACGGCCTATTCGATCGAATTGAACGCGGCCACCTATATCGAAGAATGGGGAAAAGAAATCCGCATCATGCTGGAAGAGGATGCTTTCTTTGATGAATCCGGTGTATGGTACATAGATGGCCGTCAGCGGGAGATCATGACCATTCCGCGCATACCTGCAAAGCAATGAGATGAATATTCGTGAGGCAAAGCAAAACGAGCTGGATGAAATTCTGAACTTGTTTACGGAAACGATTTCCGAAGTAAATAATCAGGATTACTCACTATCCCAAATTGAAGCATGGAGTTCGGGAGCAAGGGATAAAGAACGCTGGCTTAGTAAAATTGACGAGCAGTATTTTTTAGTGACAGAAGAAGAAGGAACTATCACCGGTTTTGCCTCCATTACAAACAAAGGCTATCTCGATACAATGTTTGTTCATAAAAATCATCAAAGAAAAGACATTGCCAAGACTTTGATTACAGCACTGATAGATTATGCGAAGCAAAACCAGCTTGAAGAAATAACAACAGAGGGAAGTGTTACGGCTCGTCCCTTTTTTGAAAAGTATGGTTTTAAGGTCATTAAAAAGCAAAAGGTGAACAGAAAAGGGATTGAGATTGCGAATTATAAGATGAAGAAGCGGTTGTAAAGACCACTTCTTGCCTTTTTGTAGCTCATCCGCTACCATCTGGAAAAAGTTGGAGCACGATGGAACTCAATACGTTAGAAGAAAAGATTGCGCACGCCCGAACCCTGGAAAATCCTCCGGTGGATTTACAGGATGATTTCTTTAGTCTGCTGAAAAGAGGAATCGGAAGCGATAAAACTTATCTCACCTATCGTGATGCAGATCAAAACCGCACAGAGATTTCTTACCGGGAGTTCTATGAGCATGTAGTAAACATTGCCCGGTTCTATCAATCCAAAGGGCTCCGGGCCGGTGATAAAATTGCCACCATTTCCCATAATCACTGGCATACGGTAGTTCAGTATTTTGCGGCCTGGTTTTGTGGGTTGGTGGTGGTTCCCGTGAACCTCGGAGAAGATGATAATCGCATAGCTTACATCCTGAAAAATGCCGAGGTTAAGCTGGCCCTTGTCAGGGATGATTATGTGAAACGTATTCAGGCTGTTATTGATGAAACGGACAAGCTTGGTAACATTGAAGTTGTGATTTGTGATGATTCCGTTGATTCTTTTTCCACGGAAGAAGGAGAGCTTAGGGAAGCAAAGATCAATACTGAATCTGAAGCACTGATTGTATTTACCTCCGGTACTACCGGCAACCCTAAAGGGGTTGTTTTAACGCAACGTAACCTGCTGGAGGATGCCCGATCTATCAGTCAATGGCATAACATTGATGGTCAAACAAAAATTATGTGTGTACTCCCTATTCATCATGTAAACGGTACGGTGGTTACGATGATTACTCCGTTCTTTGTAGGCGGATCAACCGTGTTAAATCAGAAATTCAGTGCCGGACATTTTTTCAAAGCCGTTGAAGACGAGCAGGTTCATATTGTGAGCGTGGTGCCGACTCTGCTGCAGTATCTCACCAATTACTATGAAGGAAAAGAAGCTCCTGAGCCAAAGCAATTCCGCCACATCATTTGCGGTGCCGGACCGCTGACGGTGAAAGTGGCCCAAAACTTTGAGGAGAAATTCGGGACTCCCATTATTCACGGATACGGCCTTTCGGAAACGACTTGTTATTCCTGCTTCATGCCTGTAGATCAGCCCAAAGAAGAGCACAATACATGGATGCGTGATTTTGGTTATCCCAGCATTGGAATTCCGGTTCAGGCCAACGATATGGATATTCAGGATGAGCAGGGCAACTCCGTGCCGGAAGGTGAGCGTGGCGAAATCGTTATCCGGGGCGTGAATGTGATGAAAGGATACTTCAACAACCGGGAAGCCAATGAGTCGGCGTTCAAAAACGGCTGGTTTCACAGTGGGGACGAAGGCTTTTTTAAAAAAGATGCAGAAGGAAATCCTTACTTTTTCATCACAGGAAGATTGAAAGAATTGATCATCCGGGGAGGTATAAACTTAGCGCCCCTGGAAATTGATGAAGTCATCAACAAAGCGCCTGGTGTTAAAGCCGGAATTGCTGTTGGTTTTGAAAATGACTGGTATGGGGAAGAAGTGGGCGCTTACGTGCAGCTCAAAGAAGGAGTGGAAGAAGACGAGCAAGCTATCATTAATTACTGCCAGGAACATCTTCCATTTTCAAAAGCCCCAAAAGTGGTGGTGTTCGGGGAAGAATTACCTGTTACCTCCACCGGAAAATACCAACGACTCAAAGTGGCGCATTTATTCGAAAAGTGGAAAGAGGTTCAATTCAAGAAGGGTAATCAAAAAAACTACGATTAACCGATGGACCGAAAGATCAATTTGTGAATGAATTATTAAATCAGCTTGCCATTTAACATTAATCATTTAAAATCACCTATTCACCACCGCCAGCGTACACCGCGAAGTACACACCAGCTTATCCCGTTCATCCCGAAGCTCACACTCCCAAACCTGAATTTTCCTGCCCAGATGCACCGGTTTTGCTGTCCCCGTTACCTTACCGCCCATCTTTACCGGGCGAATATGGTTGGCATTGATCTCAACTCCTACCACGGTTTTGTCCATATCCTCGAGCTGAAACCAACCGCCAACTGAACACAAAGTTTCGGCTAATGCCACCGAAGCTCCGCCATGTAATACGCCAAATGGCTGCACAGAATGCTCATTAACCGGCATGGACGCGACGATTTTATTTTTGCTGACATGCTCAAATTCCATTCCCAGAGCATGTCCCATGTGCTTATGCTTAAAGTTGAAGTATATTTCTGCTTTTTCTTTAATAGACTCATCAATAAACATAAAACTTGAATTTGATTAACGGTGTTAAGTTATTAAAATAAAGGTATGGAATCGCTTTCAAATGAAAGATGAAAGTGTATCTTATTCATTATCCGCGAACATAATAGGAAAATATTATGAAATACGATCCAACAACAATTTTATCAATTGTAGAACAAGGTTACGAAAAAAATAAAACCGGGATCTATTCAGCCGTTAAACGAAATGGGGAATGGATAGAAACTTCTATCGATGATTTTAAAAAAATGGTTCAAGATCTTGCTCTTGGGCTTTATGAATTAGGAGTTCGGAAAGGAGATAAAATTTCTTTACACGCAGAGAATTCAACAGAGTGGTTAATTATTGATCAGGCTATACTTTCTCTCGGTGCTGCGGTAGTTCCGATCTATACAACTCAGCCGGGGGAACAAATAAAGTACATTTTGGAGAATTCAGAGTCAAAAGTACATTTTGTCTCGAATGATGAAATATTTGCGGAGACAAAACCTCTTATTAAGGAGGTAGAGAATATAAATGCTGTGATTTCAATCCTTGGTTCCGATCATAAAAAACTACGCACATTTGACGAGATTCTGGAAACGGGACACAAAAAAGGAGAGGAAAACCCCGCTTTATTTGAAAAACTTAGAAATGAAGTTGAGCCCGAAGATCTGGCCACCCTTATCTATACTTCAGGTACAACCGGAGTTCCTAAGGGGGTAATGCTTACTCATCATAATATTGCAAGTAACGCATTGGCAGCTCATGAGATATTTCCTTTTGAAACGGATGACTACGAAACCCCAAAAGTACTTTCCTATTTACCACTGGCTCATATGTTTGAACGAACGGTTTCGTATATATATGCTTATATTGGCGTGCCCCCTTATTACATTGAAGACGTTGAAGATATTCGGGATGATTTTGCTTCTGTGAAGCCGCTCTACCTGGTGACCGTGCCGCGACTGCTCGAGAAGATCGTGACTGGTATCAAAGTAAAAGGTCAGGAAATGAGCGGCCTCAAAAAGCAACTTTATTACTGGGCGGTGAATTTAGCGGAAGAATATGACCCTGAAAATCCTCCCGCAAAATGGAAGTGGAAGATCGCTGATAAATTGGTGTATGCCAAGATTCGAGAGTTGTTTGGCGGACGGATGGTTGGATTTAATGTGGGTGGTGCAGCACTTTCACCAAATATAGCCCGGTTCATAAATGGTATCGGAATTTACTGTGGTCTTGGATACGGTCTTACGGAAACCTCACCGGTATTGACGGGGCCACCTAAAGGAGAATTACGTATTGGGTCCTCAGGAAAGCCTATCGCCGATGTAGAGATCAAAATAGCTGAGGATGGAGAAATTCTGGCAAAAGGGCCTTATATCATGAAAGGATACTACAAGATGCCGGAAAAAACAGCTGAGGTTATTGACGAAGATGGCTGGTTTCATACGGGAGATATAGGCCATTTGGATGAAGATGGATGGCTTTTTGTGACAGACCGGAAAAAGTCATTGTTTAAACTTTCTACGGGAAAATATGTGGCACCTCAGCCTATTGAAAATGCCCTGGTGAATAGTGGTTTTATAGAGCAGGCCGTGGTAGTTGGCAGTGAACATAAATTTTGTGGAGCGCTTATTGTACCGAATTGGGAAAACATGAAGAAGAGATTCAAAACCAAGGGATATGAATTTCCCGAGGAAAATGTCACGGAAAATGAATATGTGATCAAACGCATTCAAAAAGAAGTAGACAAGGTGAATGCTAATCTATCGAAGTGGGAAAAAGTGAAGAGATTTAAGCTTCTTGAAGATCAATTTACCATTGAAGATGGAGAGATCACCCCTACACTTAAAGTGAAGCGAAATGTGATCAATGAAAAATATAAAGAACAGATTGATTCCATTTATGCAGATGAGGAATTGTAATAGTTCTCCATCAGGCGGTTTAACAATTGTCTGATGGAGATGAAACTGGAATTTTAAATTCGTCAAATGGACTTAAACCGCAGTACGAAAAGATGGTAAGGATTAACATCATGAGCACAAAGAAATATTCGATCAAGAAAGCAGCAGTTTTAGGATCTGGAGTGATGGGCAGGCAAATAGCCGCCCATTGTATTAATGCAGGGCTTGAAGTGATCTTGCTGGATCTGAAAAGCGACGATCCGGACCGGCCAAATAAAACGGTAGAAGAAGGACTAAAAAAAGCAAAAGACATGAAGCCGGCTCCTTTTGGTAAACCGGGCTTCATGGATCGGGTAGAAGTGGGAAACTTTGAAGATGATTTTGACAAACTGAAAGATGCAGATTGGATCTGTGAGGTGATCATTGAAAAAATGGATATCAAAAAAGATTTAATGTCTCGCATTAATGATATCCGAAAGCCGGAAACCATCGTGAGCTCCAATACTTCCGGGCTGCCGATCAGTGAAATTGGAGAAGAGTACAGTGATGATTTCAGGGCCCATTTTCTGGGAACGCATTTCTTTAACCCGCCAAGATATATGAAATTGCTGGAATTGATCCCGACAGAATCCACCTCGGATGAAGTCACCGAATTCATGCATCGTTTCTGTGAGAAAACCCTGGGCAAAGGGGTGGTGATCTGTAAAGACACTCCCAATTTTATAGCTAATCGGGTGGGGATCTTTTCTATAGCCAACATCATGCCTTATTTCTTTAATGGAGAATTCCGGGCGGAAGATATTGATCTGCTCACTGGAACACTCACCGGTTACTCTAAGGCGGCTACCTTCCGCACTGCTGATATGGCCGGGCTTGATGTAACTAATCACGTAGCTAAAAATCTGTATCCATCCATTCCTGATGACGAAATGCGGGAGACCTTCAACCTGCCCGATCAATTTCAGAAAATGGTAGATGAAGGAATGATCGGTAACAAAGCAGGCAAAGGATTTTACTCGAAAAAGGATGGCGAATATCTGGTTATCAATCCGGAAACATTCGAATATGAGTCTCAGAAAAAACTGGAAGATCCGGTGTTAGATGAGGCTAATAAGATCATAGACACCGCAGAGCGACTCAAGTTTCTGGTAAACTCAGATGGTAAGGTTGGTGATTTCATCTGGAACGTACAACGTGATCTGTTGATGTATGCCGCCAACCGGATTCCTGAAATTACAGATTCACCACTTTCCATAGACCGCGCCATGCAGTGGGGCTTTAACTGGGAAATGGGTCCGTTTGAGCGCTGGGATGCTTTAGGCATCAAGGAAACGGCAGATAAGATTAAAAAGGAAGGAAAAGACGTTCCGCAGATCATTACAGAAATGCTGGATGCCGGGATCACTTCATTCTACAAAGAGGGGAAAGTATATGACCCGGCCTCCAAATCTATGGTGAAAGTCCCGCCGGAAGCCAAGAGTGAGATTAAGGTTGAAGAGCTTCGAAAACAAAAATCTCCGGTAATGGAAAACGACAGCGTTGCTCTTCACGATATGGGAGATGGAGTGGCACTATTTGAGTTTCATACCCCTCATTCCACCTTGGGCGCTGAGCTGGTACAGTCTCTTTATAGATCTATCGACATCGTTAAAAAAGACTTTGATGCTTTGGTGATAAGCCATGATAGCGACAATTTCGCTTTTGGAGCTAATTTAAAAGAAGCGCTAATCGCCAAACAAAACGGAGACTGGGATAGTGTGGTAGAAGCCGTGAATAATTTCCAAAGAACAGCCGTTGCATTACGGTATGCTCCATTTCCGGTAGTTGCGGCTCCTTTTGGAAAAACGCTGGGCGGAGGGGTGGAATTTTGCCTGTATTCTGATAAAGTAGTGGCACATCACGAATTGTATATGGGATTGGTGGAAGTGGGAGTAGGTTTGATACCTGCCGGCGGAGGAACTACAGAATTACTTCGACGTGCTATGAATAAACTGGAAGGGGAAGCTGATCCGCTGCCTTTCATTCGCGAGGTATTTAAAACCATCGGAATGGCAAAAGTCTCCGAAAGTGCGCATCTGGCTAAAGAACTGGGTTACCTCAGGGAATCTGATACGATTGTGATGAATCGCGACCTGCTCATTAAAACAGCAAAAGAGGAAGCACTGAATTTGGTTCAGGCCGGGTATCGATCTCCCGCAGAAACGCCGATCAAAGTACTGGGGAAAACAGCTCTTGCAGCTATGAAATTGATGCTCCACGTAATGCATGAAGGAAAGTATATTACCGATTACGATCAGGTGGTTGCCGAACGAGTGGCCTGCGTGTTGGCTGGCGGAGATCTGAGTGAGGCGCAGGAAGTTCCGGAATCCTATTTGTTGAGATTAGAACGAGAAGCCATCCTGAAGTGTCTTCAGGACGATAGAACGCTGGATAGAATGGAACACATGCTGAAGAAGGGAAAGCCACTAAGGAATTAAACATTCAAAATTGAGGAATTTTAAATTATGAAAGACAGAGAAGCATATATCGTATCAGCTACACGAACACCATGTGGTAAAGCTAATAAAGGGTCGCTCCGGTTTACCCGTCCTGATTCAATGGGGGGAGCCGTGGTGAAAGAACTTCTGAATAGAACCAAAGGATTGGAAGCAGGGCAAATTGAGGATGTGATTATGGGATGTGCATTTCCTGAGGCGTCTCAAGGATTGAATGTGGCGCGGCAAATTGCGCTCCTTGGAGGATTACCAGACTCGGTGCCCGGCGTGACTGTGAACCGCTTTTGTTCTTCCGGGTTACAAACCATTGCCATGGCAGCAGAACGAATTATGGCTGGAGGCGCTGATGTGATCATTGCCGGGGGAGTGGAGTCGATGAGCTTGGTCCCTATGGGAGGAATGTCGTTTCAGCCCAACCCGGATTTAGTCGATAATAAACCCGGTGTTTATGTAAGTATGGGAATTACCGCAGAGAATGTAGCGGACAAATATAAGGTGAGTCGCGAAGATCAGGATGAATTTGCGTATCGAAGTCATCAGCGAGCTATTAATGCATGGAAGGAGGGTAAGTTCGGTGAGCAGATCACCCCGGTTGAAGTCAAGGAAAAGAAAGTAACAGCAGACGGAGAGGTTTTAGAAGAGTCATTCACCTTCAAACAGGATGAAGGTCCCCGGGCAGACACTTCAGTTGAAGCATTGTCCGGATTACGTCCGGTATTTAAACAGGGAGGTTCAGTAACCGCCGGAAATTCCTCTCAAATGAATGATGCTGCAGCCGGAGTCATAGTGATGAGCGGCGAGATGGTGAAAGAACTTGGCCTGGAACCGATGGCCCGATATGTTGGGTTTCAGGTTGCAGGTGTGGCTCCTGATATTATGGGGATTGGTCCTATAAAGGCCGTTCCCAAGGTTCTGAACAAAACAGGATTGAAACTATCAGATATTGATCTCATTGAACTGAATGAAGCTTTTGCTTCACAATCTTTAGCTGTGATTCGGGAATTGGGATTAAACGAAGAGATTACAAATGTAAATGGTGGGGCGATAGCGATGGGACATCCTTTAGGTTGTACCGGGGCAAAACTTACCACGCAGATCTTGTATGAGATGAAAGCACGCAAATCTAAGTATGGATTGGTAACTATGTGCATTGGCGGCGGAATGGGCGCTGCAGGAATATTCGAAAATCTTTAACCCGGGAGGCGATTAACGGCCGACGTAAAGCGAGAACTTACTTTGCGGTCGTTCGTCCTTTGTTATCCGTCATTAGTAAAAAATTATGTTTACAGCAGACACACTATCAGGAAATGTCATTTTAATCACAGGCGGAGGAAGTGGTTTGGGCTTGGCAATGGCCAAAGCTTTTGCACGTACCGGCGCCGATATAGCTATTTGTGGCAGAACCGTGGAAAAGCTTCGAAAAGCTGTTAAGGAGATAGAAAAAGAGAGAGAGGGAGCTGTGGCTCGCTACTACCAATGTGATGTTCGGAATTACGAAGGGGTAACATCGATGTTTGAACATATTATTGATGACTTTGGCTCTTTGGAAGGCTTGGTTAACAATGCGGCCGGGAATTTTCTATCAGCATCGGAAGATCTTAGTCCCGGTGGATTTAAAGCGATCATAGATATTGTTCTTCACGGGAGCTTCAACTGCACACATATATTTGGGAATTATCTCATTGATAACGAGAAGAAAGGAAATATCCTTAATATGGTCACAACCTATGCAGAAGGTACCGGTTGCGCTTTTGTACTTCCATCCGCCTGCGGTAAGGCCGGCGTGTTGGCCATGACCAGATCTTTAGCCTTTGAGTGGGCAACCTATGGTATTCGATTAAATGCCATAGCCCCAGGTCCATTTCCAACGGAAGGGGCGTGGTCAAGATTGGTTCCGAAAAAAGTGCTGGAAAAAAAATTTAAAGATAAGATTCCCTTAAAAAGATATGGCGAGCCGGAAGAGCTCGCCAATCTTGCAGTATTTTTAATGTCTGACCTATCATCTTACATGACCGGTGAATGCGTGGTCATTGATGGAGGTGAAAGGCTTCAGGCCGGGCAGTTTAACTTTATCGAGGGTTTAATGTCGCGAAGTAAACTGAAAAATATATTCAAGGCTATGAAACCGAAATAGTCGTCTTTTAAGAAATCAAAAACCCTACCATTACAGCAGTAGCTATAATTGCGTAATAAAAACGCTTCACATTTTTGTCAGGCTTGTGCAGCCCAAAAATGTTCTTAAAGATGTAGTGATCAAATCCTAATTTGTAGTATTTCTCATATAATTTTGCTCTCATAAGGGCACCTCCTATTTTTTGGTGCTTTTTAAATGTTCGTGGATTGCAGTCAGTTATGTTGCTCTGATGCTTGTTTTCTGGCAACAAGCTGTTCTTTATCAACACTGACTAACTTTCCGTCAATAATTGTTTCAATGGATAGTTGCTCGCCCTTGTTAAAAGTTGAACGTGTAATAGCTTCATTTGAATTCATGGCAAACAATGTCCATGTACCGTGTGGTTTTAATGAATCTTCATCTCTCCAATATTGACCTTTTTGTACCACATTTCCTTTTTCATCCAAAAACTGAACATCATAGGTGCTGTCCTCAACCTGAGTCAAAATTCTTTTATGTTCTACATTGATAATAGTATGCTGTGCAAAAAGTCCGGTTGTTAAAACCAATGCAAATAAGATTGTTGAGATGATCAATTTCATAATGTTCCTTTACATTTAACCTATCCCAATGTTAAGGAATTGTTAAGAGAAAGTAAATGAATTGTTAATTAAAAGTTAACATTATGTTAACATAGGCCTCAGCGGAACTGTAAGAGGCGTTTTTGAAGCTGATCTATTTGTAGTGAAAGCTGATAGGCATCGTAGGAGGTATAGGAAGTTTCCCGGTCCATTTGCACGGATTTTAGAAACATAAGTGCCGCTTTTTCGGCAGCCTTTGCCGGATCAAAAGAATGTTTTTCAAAAAATAGATGATCTCCTGAGTTAAGCCGGCCTATTCTGATCTCCTGAGTAGGTACGTTACATTCTAAAATCTCTTGTCGGTTTGAGGCAACACGTTGATGGTTATTTTCAGATGCTCCGGCATATATATTGATGTTAGCTGTGGCTCCATTTTCAAAACGAAGGAATATTTGAATGGCTACGGGGTAAGTATCCTGGAGGTAAACTTGTTTTGCTTCCGCATGATGGATGCTGCTATCCATCCACTTCATGCAAAGCCCGAGTTCATCGATCCAAAAGTGACGGAAGTCATCTTCTGAATTCATGAACTGAGTATAATTGATCGCTCTTTGTATGCTTAAGAATGAAGGGCGATGAATGCGATCCATCATCCATTGTGTAGCAGGGGCTAAGGTTGGCCAGTGAGAGAACTGCACATGAACTCCTGCTTCTTTAGTGGCCCGGTAGATCTTTTCCAATTTGGTTGTATCAGTAGGTTGCCTGGAGATAAGAAAACAATTTAACCCCTGACGAATACCCTCCAGTAGAATATCGAGATTTTGATCGGATTCATCCACAAGGAAACAAGCTTCCACTTCACCAACTTCCCGGATGTGAGGGCAAAGCTCCACTTCATGGACAATTTGATGAGGACGAAGATGTCGTTCCCAGGCAACAGCACGTTTTGCATCTCCTACAATTCCAACTTTCATAAGCTAACCATGATTGATTGGAGCTCAAGATGCTAAGGAGCAATGAATTTTACAAGAGCGGGCTTAATCGGGCATTACGATGGCGAGGATGAAATAAGCAAGTACAGCCGTTCCAAAACTTGAAACAAGGATCAGTGCGAAAATAATACGAACAAGAGTGGCGTCCCATCCAAGATATTCCGCAAAGCCGCCGCAAACACCTGCGAGCATTTTGTCGGTACGTGATTTTCTGAGTTTAGCTGGCATGATGATAGAATTAGTTTGATTACAATCTACCGTGTTGGTACGCCATATAAAAACAGTTGTTGCAAAAAAGTTCAATAAAAAAAGCGGAGGAGTATCCCCACTTTACATAGGACGCTTAATTTTCTGCAGGAGGTGGAGGCGATGAATTTTCTGAAGCACTGAAATCAGAATCCTGCAGTCTGAAATTAACTGATAAGGCGTATCTAACCCTAACCGGCTTACCTTTTTGCATACCTGGTTCAAATTTGGCTTTGCGAACCGCAGCAAGTGCGGTTTCATCACAGCCACCGCCAATTCCCCGAACTACTTTAGCATTTTCTACATCACCGCTTTCATTCACAATAAATTGAACGGTAACACGTCCCTCGATTCCTGCCCGGCGTGCCATCTCAGGATATTCAATTTTGCTTTGCAAGGCTTTCATACCGCCAATGAGTTTAGGCATTTCTTCAACAACCACGAAATAATCTCCCAGATCTTCCTGATCATCAAAAAATTGAGGTGTAGGTGGGGAAGGTGGGGGTGGTGGCATTTGAGCTGAAGCGTTTTCATTTGGTAAAAGTGTTGGAGAAAACATTTTTGTGCTTCTTGCAATTTCTCTATTGTGAGAAACCCATATCGTTGAGTTTGAGAAATCCGTTAATATTTCAGAAGATGAATGAAGTTCAACATCAAGTTCATTAATCCTAAACGACAGGTTATTATCTTCAATTTTTCCGGCTTGAATACCTCCCTCAAATTGTCTTGGTGCCACTTTGAACATTCCATATTCACCGGCCATGATACTAACGGCACCAAGCCCGCCAACTGAGATGTCATTCATAGCTTTCTCATTAATTTGAATTCCATTCACAATTAAAACTCCATCTTTTATGTTTAATTGAGCATTTTGAAGTTCCTCCATGGAAATTGTATCAGGCCCTCTCAGATCTGAGCAGGCAATGGGAAGCGTTATTCCAACAATCATCAGCAGTAAAAAGGTAATGCTTTGCCTGAAGGAAGCTTTATGTAGCTTGTGATATTTCATGGTCTTGATCCGTTTTTTTAAGGTTGAATTTTTGACCGCCATACTCACTGACAACCTTCCCACACCGTTACCAAGCGGAACTAATTCATATAAAAGATTGGCATAGGATTTTATGGAGAAGTCGGATCGGGAAAGCACTTCCTGATCACAGGAAATTTCGCGGTAGGTATCAATTTCTTTATTGCCGTAACGGATGAGCGGGTGAAACCAAAACAAAGATTCGATCATGACCAGGGCAAGCTGCAACAGGTAATCACCCCGCTTTATGTGAGTAAGCTCATGCTGCAAAGCCATTTCAAGTTTATCGGGTTCATTTTGTAAGATCTTAGGAAGCACTATGATCGGCTGCTTCCAGCCAAAGGTGAACGGAACCAAAGGATGGTCATGAAAAGCAAGTTTTATCGAAGAAGTTGTGGGAAGATGGTTGGCAGAAACCTCCTGAAGGTTCGTAATAGTAAGTTTGTTGTATAATGACCTTAGAGCCACATAATTACTTATCAATCGCCCAAGCATAAATATTGAAATAAGGGCTATAAAAATTGTTCCGATCCCGATCAGCAAAGCCGGCTCTATCCAGTTGATGACTACAGTTTCTGCTCCGGCATTAACGCCTCCCGGTACTATCTCAATAGGATTCTGAACCACAAAAAAAGCTGTTTCAATATTAGAGGTAGAGAACCATTGAGGGATACTGTTCATAATAGCTGAAACCCCGATCCCAAATGGCAATGAAAGTAATGCTGCTGTTCGTAGGTGGTAATGGAACAAAGGATTCATTTGCTTCCGGTTTCGCAAGACAAGGAAAGCAAGCGCGCAGCAGATGGTCCATATCATGGTGGGAAACCAGAATACATCGAGGCTCTGGTTGCCAATTTCTTTCAAATAGTAAATGATCTCGTACATATCATCCCTCCATATTATCGATCATATTTCGTAATTCCTTTAGCTCGTCTTCGCTGATGTTCTCGCCCTTGACCAATGTCTGTACGAGGGCGGAAGTTGATCCTTTAAACACTTTGTCGATCAATCCTGATACCAAACTGGACTGCACTTCCTCAGGATCTTTGCGGGCACTGTACACAAAAGTGTTTCCGTCCTTATAATACTTCAGGTACCCTTTGTCATTCAAATTCTTCATAATAGTCATGACCGTTGTATAGGCCACTTTACGCTCTTTCAGGATGCGCTCTTTTACCTGGGCTACCGTTGCCTCGCCCAGTTCCCACACGTGGTGCAGGATTTCCATTTCCGATTCTCCAAGTGGTGTCAGTGATTTTCTCATAATAAAGCTAAATTTAGTTAGTACTAATATAGTAGTATTAAATTAAAAACCAAGAAATTATTTTGATAGCAGTTACAGGAACGCTTCTTTCCCAAAAAATCATTTTATAGGCATGGAAAAACGAGCTTATTTATCCTTTATCGATGATAAAATTTCTAAGCCAGATTTGACGGAGCATGAGAAAGCCGTGTTCATTTTACACGATCAGCTCAACGTAGATGTATGGCCAAGTTGGGTTCGTGAAGAGAAGCCACTTCTTATATTTATGGAATCAGGTGCAAAGGGAAGTTCCCTTCCGTATCACAAAAAAAAGCTAATCTACCTGCTTAGCAGTATGCGTCATTTTGCTCTTGAATGTGCGGAAGCCGGATTCCCGGTTTATTATCATTCCACTCAGCACCATTATGATTCTGGATTGAATAAAGTTTTGTCAGAAAATGGACACCTGAATGTGACTTTCATGAATCCATCCGAATGGGATTCAAGGGAGCGGCTTCGAAAAGTCGGAGCCGGCTGTGAAGGCCGGGTAAAAGAAATCCCGAATAATTTTTTCCTGGCAGATCCCGGGGAATACATAGATCGCGTGAAAGATGGATGGCTGATGGAATATTTCTATCGTGAAATGCGGCGAAAGACCGGGTACCTGATGAATGGAAAGAAGCCTGAAGGCGGTGAATGGAATTATGACGATCAGAATCGGGAGAAGCTTCCAAAAGATCATCCCGTTCCGACCATTGCAGAAACCGACCCGGATGAGATCACCAAAGAAGTAATCGAAATGGTGGAAGAATGGTTTCCGGATCATTTCGGGGAAAGTGAAAATTTTACCTATGCGGTAACAAGAAGGCAGGCTTTATATCGACTCAACGAATTTATCGATGAACGGCTGGATGAATTTGGTCCGTATGAAGATGCCATGGCTCAGGGTAAATACGATCTTTTTCACTCCCATCTATCCGTGTATTTGAATAATGGACTGATCCTCCCAAAAGAAGCCTGTGATAAAGCGGAAGAAGCATATCAAAATGGAAACGCCCGTCTCAATTCTGTAGAAGGATTTATCAGGCAGATTATTGGCTGGCGTGAATATGTGCGGGGGTATTACGAAGCCATGATGCCGGATGTGCGAAAAGTCAATCACTTTAATTTCACCCATAAACTGCCCGAAATGTACTGGACGGGAGAGACTAAGATGAACTGCATGAGCGAATGCCTGAAGCCGGTAATTAAGCAAGGATACTCTCATCATATACCGCGACTGATGGTACTCAGTAATTTCAGCAACCTTACTGAAACCGATCCACGGGAATTGAATCGCTGGTTTCATCTGGCGTATGTAGATGCGTATGAATGGGTAGTTTTGCCGAATGTGCTGGGGATGTCCACTTTTGCTGATGGCGGGGTGCTGGCTTCTAAATCCTATGTGAGTAGCGGGAATTACATCAATAAAATGAGTGACTATTGTAAGCACTGCGAGTACAAGATCAGTAAGAAAACCGGGGAGGAGGCATGTCCTTTCAACTATCTCTACTGGAATTTTATTGATAAACAGCGGGAGACTTTCACCCAAAACGGCCGGGCCAATTTTATGGTGAATATGTTTGATAAGAAGAGCGATGAGGAGAAGAAAGCTATTTCTGAATCATCAGTGGACTTTTTGGAGGGTGTTTCACGTTATAAATAAAGAGTGATAATTTTGATAAAAAAAGAACTTGAGATGGAATTTACAAGAGTTAGTAATCTGGATTTTGAAATTTCACGCATTACGCTGGGAACCTGGGCCATTGGGGGATGGATGTGGGGTGGAACTAACGAACAACAAGCCATTGATACAGTGCTGGAAGCCTTGCGAAAGGGCATCACGACCATTGATACAGCACCGGCTTATGGTTTCGGTAAAAGTGAAGAACTTGTGGGGAGGGCTGTACAAGAGTTTGACGATCGGGAAAACATTCAGATTGCTACGAAAGCAGGACTAGAATGGGATGAGGATGAAAATATAACCCGTAATTCAACCCCTGAACAGGTTTTGAAAGAAATTGAGGATTCATTGGAAAGACTGCAAACAGACTATATTGATATCTATCAGATCCACTGGCCGGATCTAAAAACTGAGTTCTCAGAAACAGCCGCTGTTTTAAAAGAACTTTATGAAGGTGGAAAGATCAGGGCGATAGGGGTTTCAAATTTTTCTGTGCAGCAAATGGACGAGTTTAGAAAAACAGCTCCGATCCACATATGTCAGCCGCCTTATAATCTTTTTGAACGTGAAATGGAGTCTGATTTGATACCCTATTGCAAGAACAATGATATTAGCTTGCTCACCTACGGTGCCCTTTGTCGTGGATTACTATCAGGAAAAATGAATGAGAATTATACCTTTAACGAAGGAGATCAGCGAAAAGATCAGGATCCTAAGTTTAAGGGAGATAATTTTAAAAAATATCTGGAAGCGGTTGACAAACTTGAGGAGTATGCCGCTCTTAACTTTGACAAAAAAGTAATTCACCTTGCGGTGCGATGGATTTTAGATAAAGGGATCGATTCCGCTATATGGGGTGCACGAAAGCCAGAACAAGTTACTTTTAATCAAGTGTTCGGCTGGAAAATTCCAGATGAACAGATAAAAGAGATTGGGCAGATTGTGGAGGAAACAGTTGAAAGTTACTCACGCCCTGCCTACATGGCGCCGCCCGCATAAACTAAGGATGGAATTTAGCCCTCTTTTTTTAGGTTTGTTGAAATGAATCTAAAGAACAGCTTTAATGAAAAACATCAACAGCTACCGAAAGTTTAAAAGAAACGAAAAAGAGGTCAATGCGGAAGGGGAATATGTTCTGTACTGGATGCAGATCAACCGGCGATTTCAGTATAATTATGCATTGGAATATGCCGTAGCCCTTGCCAATAAGCACAACAAGCCACTGTTGATATACGAAAGTGTGGTCGCTAATTATCCCTGGGTATGCGATCGATTTCATGCCTTCTTGCTGGAAGGAATGAAGGAGCACCTGGATGCATTGAAAGCAACGGAAGTCAACCACTATTGCTATACGGAAAGAAAAGCCGGGGATGCTGAAGGTTCGTTCCAGGCTCTCGCTGAGAATTCGTTAGCGGTAGTAGCAGATGAATTTCCCGTATATATCATTCGTGAAAATAACGAAAGGATGGCCGGTGAAGTAGATGTGCCATACATTTCCATTGATTCAAATGGCATCATTCCTATGGGTATCACCGATAAAGATCCCTATTCAGCCTACTTGTTCCGAAAGGTGATGCAAAAGCATTTTCTGGAAGCCTTCACCCATCCCCCAAAAAAAGATCCGCTGGATGATCTGGACAACCTGAATTCGATTCAGTTCCCTGATGGTTTCGAAGATAAGTATCCCAGGGCTGATGAGGTGCTGAAAGACATTCCAAAATTCATTTTTACACTTGATATAAACCATGATATCGGAATCACAGAAAAGAAAGGAACCCGGCAATATGCTCTTGGAAAATTGGGAAATTTTATCGCGCATGGTTTGCATCGCTATGATGAGGAGCGCAATGATCCTGATGCGGATGCGGCAAGTGGATTAAGTCCGTGGCTGCATTTCGGATTGATCAGTGAATATGAGATCGTTAAAGCGGTACTTGACCATCAGCCGGAAGGGTGGGATCTGGATGACATCACTCCAAACAATGGAAAGAACGCAGGCTTTTTTAACGGAGATCCGAATGTAGAGAGTTTCCTCGATGAAGTGATCACCTGGCGCGAAGTGGGATTCCATTTTGCGCATCACCGACCCGATTACGATCAGTTTGAAAGCCTCCCTGATTGGGTACTGGAAACATTGAGCGAACATCAGGATGATGAACGGGAATGGGTGTATGAACTGGAAGAATTTGCGCAGTCTAAAACCCATGATGAGATCTGGAATGCTGCACAAAACCAGCTTCGGGAGACGGGTATTATGCAAAACTATTTAAGGATGTTATGGGGCAAAAAGATCATTGAGTGGACTAAAGATTACCGCACGGCACTGGATTACATGATCGAATTGAATAATCGTTATGCTTTAGATGGACGAGATCCCAACAGCTATTCCGGAATCTTTTGGTGCTTCGGCCGATTCGATCGTGCGTGGCAGGAACGGCCCATTTTTGGAAAATTACGCTACATGACGAGCGATTCTACGCGTAAAAAATTAAAGATGGATCGGTATTTAGAGAAGTATGGGAGTCAGAAATCGTTGCTTTAGTAAACTCATTTTTTCACACAGAGTTGCGCAGAGGAATTCGCTGAGTTACATACGGGGAGAAGAAACTCTGCTAAAGTCTGCGCCTAACTCCGCGAGACTCTGCGTTAGATATAGAGCACAAAACCTCCTCGTAGTAAAAAAAAAGTGTATAGTATCTGGAAAATATATTGACAAGTTGACAAGTAAAGTTGTATTTTACAATAAAAAAATCATGAGTAGTATCAAGAAAATGACTGTTGGAGATTTTAAATCTCACTTTTCTGAAGCCATAGATTGGGTTAAATCAGGAAAAAAGATTGCTGTCACATTCGGCAAGAAAAAAGAAGTGGTAGGATATTTTGTACCTCAGTCTCATGGGAGAGAAAAAAATCGTCAGCTTGGGAAATTGGAAAGTACAGCTTCGGTTGTGTTCAAAGATGATTTTAAGATGACTGAAGAAGAGCTTGTGGGATAGATGAATTATTTATTGGATACTCACACTCTCATCTGGTCTATACTTGATACAGGTAAGCTGTCTATCAAAGCAAAAGACACCATTGAAGATCCTGAAAATTTGATTTTAGTAAGTGTTGTTAATTTTTGGGAAATATCATTAAAATATTCGTTAGGCAAACTTGAACTGAAAGGTATTTCACCGGATGAATTTCATGATTTGGCAGTCGAAACAGGTTTTGAGCTAATCAGTTTATCCCCGGAAGAAACTTCGAGCTATCACAATTTGGAAGGTGATTGGCATCGGGACCCATTTGACCGAATGTTGATTTGGCAGGCCATTCAACGTGATCTGATTCTGATATCCAAAGATAAAGCGATGGAAAATTACCAAGAGGATGGATTAAATACTGTTTGGTAGCATTCGATGTTGTATAAAAGGATTCAGGAGTCAGAACTTAGGAATCAGAATTCTGAGTTCTGACTACTGATTTTGACAACTTCTTTCCCCTAAAACACATATCTTACATATACTTTTCAATCATCTCGAAATTTATTCATGGATCTTTTCGAAGAAAAAAAATCCGGTGCTTCACAATCTTCATCACAGAAAGATAATCCGCAATATAGTGAACCTTTGGCTACCCGGATGCGCCCGCAGTCGCTGGATGAATTTTCCGGCCAGAAGCATTTGGTGGGAGAGGGAAAAATGTTGCAGCGGATGATAGAAAGCGGGGTTATTGGCTCACTCATCTTTTATGGCCCGCCCAGCTCAGGGAAAACCACGCTGGCCCACGTTATTTCCAGAGAAATTAAGGCGCAGTTTGAAGTCATTAATGCGGTTTTGGACGGCATTAAAGAACTTCGAAATGTGGTGGATAAAGCTGAAAAGCTAAGGAAGCTAAATGGACGAAAAACCATCCTTTTTGTGGATGAAATTCACCGCTGGAACAAAGCTCAGCAGGATGCACTTTTGCCTCATTTGGAATCTGGCATTATCACATTGGTGGGAGCTACGACTGAAAATCCGTTTTACTCATTGGTAAATCCGCTGCTTTCCAGATGTCAGCTTTTTGAACTTCACCCTTTAACGATGGATGAAGTGAAACTAATGCTGAACCAAGCCTTAAACGATGAAGAAAGAGGACTTGGAGAAAAGGATATTGAAGTAACTCAGGATGCCTTCAATCATTTGGCAGAAATGGCCGGTGGTGATATCCGAAATGCATTGAATGCACTGGAAGTTGCGGTACTTTCCAGCAAGCCTGATAAAGATGAAAAGATTATTATTGATCTGGAAGTTGCCAAGGAAAGCATTCAGCGGCGAAATGTTCGCTATGACCGCACCGGGGACGAACACTATCACTATGCCTCTGCTTTTATCAAATCCATGCGAGGTTCCGATCCTGATGCCGCTCTGTACTGGATGAATGCGATGCTGGAAGGCGGTGATGATCCGAATTTCATATTTCGGCGGCTACTTATCTTTGCCAGTGAAGATGTGGGAATGGCTGAACCAAATGCAATCACGATCGTGAATTCCTGTCAGGAAGCTTTTATGAAATGCGGAATGCCGGAAGGGATGTATTTTTTATCTCACGCTTGTTTGTATTTGAGTACGTGCCCCAAAAGCAACAGCACGAAAGCTATTTTTGAAGTGAACAGGGAGATCAGCAGCAGGGGAGTTAAAGATATCCCTCCTTATTTAAAAGACAAAACAGCCAATAAATTAGGGGCAAAGCATCTGGATATTGAAAATGCCTCTGATGACTATAAATATCCACATGATCATCCAAATAATTGGGTGGACCAGCAATATTTGCCGGATGCGTTAAAGAATAAACGGTGGTATAAAGCAGGAAATCAAGGTCGGGAAGCGTTGCTATGGAAGAAATGGCAGGAGATTAAAAAAAACAATGGATAAAAGGACAGTTAAAAATACGCATTTGTTGCTTTAACAAGCAGTATTTTAACGGATATTTAAGTAGTTATAATGAAATAAATAGTCTCGATAATTTTATTTAACGTCAGTTTGAGATAAGAACTAAGTTAAAAGGACAAAAATGGATGCTTGTGGGCACCCAAGCTTGTTCTTATCCTACTCCAGCATCCGGGACCTGTGTCATCGATCAGATGGGGTTTCCATCAGATCGAATCCGTGGCTGTTTGCACTGCCCCTTGGTCTGATGGCTCCAAGTCCATCTGACCGATTGTCTGATTAGGGCACCTGCGTCTTTTCCTTAACCTAATCCAACATTCTGAGCCTACACCATCAATCAGCCCATACATCAGACGGATTTTGCAGCTATTCTGACATTCTTTATCTCGAATTCACGTTATTTAGGATCTTATGAAGTTGCTTTTCATTTCTCAGCTTCAACAAACCAATTCAACCATTGTTGCCGGAAATGAAGATTTCATTTATGGCGGCGATATTACCAGGTGGGAACGGTTGGCCTATATGCTTCAGGCACGTTATCTGAATCACTACAGCAAACAAGCATCATATGATCCTGATGCCGTTCTTGCTGCATTAGGTAACGGCTTTCAAAGCAATGATGACGATGCCCAGGTAACTTATTTTGAAGAAGAAGTAAATCCCTGGGCTTCCGTTGCAATTGCTAATGCCGGATTAATACTCGGTGGTTGGATGTCAGAGCAAATAGTCGATCATATGAATGGTACTACTTACGGAGTGATAGATCCTCGTATCGAAATGTTTATGAGTACTAATGATAATGGTGTCTATGTAGGAGTTGAGAATGGCGCGGGTCGGGGAAATGCCTCTGAACAGGGTGCCTTCTCGGTATTGACTACGGATAATTTCTACTCATCACGTACCGCTCCGGTTGTAATTGCTTCCTACGCCGAGCAGAAGTTTATTGAGGCTGAAGCCGCTTTAAGAGCAAATCCGGCTCAAAGAACACGTGCTTATGAAGCTTATATGGCAGGCATTGAGGCACATATGGATAAGGTTGGCGTGGATGAGACTGATAAACAAGCCTACATGAACGATCCGGTTGTGGATGTTGGGGAGCTTAGCCTGACTATTGACCATATCATGAAAGAAAAATATGTAGCTATGTTCCTTCATCCTGAGTCGTGGGTGGATGCGCGGCGTTACGATTATTCTTATGATGACATGGATCCATCGGCTAACAGTTCTTTGGGAGGAGATTGGGTTCGACGTTTTATATACCCTGAATCAGAAACGCAGCGGAACACCGAAAACGTACCGAACATATCCCGTACAGACAATCTTTTCTGGGATCAGTAATTGAAGCCAATTAAAATTAATGAGAGAAAAAGAGGCCAAAAATGTTTAGGGCCTCTTTTTTATTTTTATTATGAATTCTTATCCTATTCAATTAAAATCAGCTGGCAGGATACAATTGATATTTTAAGATCCTGCTATTAAAATAAAGCACCTATGTCCAAAATATTTTTTAGCTGGTTAGTTACAGGGATCATTCTCATAATAGCCAATTGTACGCAGCCTGCCAATGATGTTGAGTATTTAGAATCCCAAATAAAGGAACGCCTTGAAGCTTTGTCTGGTGATTTTGCCGTGGCATTTATGAACCTGTCGGATACGACTGAGGCGATTCTGATAAATGAAAAGGAAATGTTCCATGCTGCCAGTACGATGAAAACACCCGTGATGGTTGAATTGTATAAGCAAGCGGAAGCCGGAGAGTTTTCGCTAAATGATTCTATTCTTGTAAAAAATGGATTCCAAAGTATTGTAGATGGCAGCAGCTATCAAATGTCGGTTAATGAAGACAGTGAGGGAGAGCTTTATGAGCTGATTGGTAAAAAAAGGACCATCAGGGATTTGATGTATGATATGATAACGATGAGCAGTAACCTTGCAACCAATATTTTAATTGAAAAAGTGGATGCAGAAAAAGTAACTAAAACAATGCGCAGCTACGAAGCCGACAGCATATTAGTGTTGCGGGGCGTAGAGGATATCAAAGCATTTGAACAGGGATTGAGCAATCGTACAACGGCTTATGATGAAATGAAAATTTACAGCAAAATCGGAACCGGTCAAGCGGTCAGTGAAGAAGCTTCAGAACAAATGATTGAAATTTTAAAGGGGCAGAAGTTTAATGAAATGATTCCTGCCCTACTCCCTGCTAAGGTAAAGGTGGCTCATAAAACCGGTTGGATTACCGGGGTAAATCATGATGCCGGTATTGTGATTTTGCCCTCAGGTGAGCGATATGTGCTGGTAATGCTTTCAAAAAATGCAGCCGACAGGGAGGCTGTGCTTTCCACTTTTGCTGATATTTCCAAAATGATCTATGATTTTGTCGTGCAATAAAACCTAAAGAAATAGTTTTAATTTTTTAAAAAATATCCCGGTTAATTATGATCAAAATAATCCAGGTAGGCCTTGGCCCAATAGGTCAGCAACTGACAAGATATTTTACAGAGCGGAAAGGCATCCGGGTGGTAGGCGGGGTGGATCTTGATCCTGCTAAAACAGGGAAGGATATAGGAGAACTTGCCGGGATACATGAAATGGGTGCTTCGGTTTATCCCAATCTTGATTCTGCCATGGCAAAAACTAAGGCCGATGTTGCGGTTATATCCACGGTTTCTTCCCTTCAAAAAATAGAATCGCAGATCAAGAAAGCAGCGGATTTTAAACTACATATAGTTTCCACCTGTGAAGAGCTGATGTGCCCGTTTGATCTGCAACCTGAAATTGCTGAACGAATTGATCAGTACTGTAAGGAAAAAGGTGTAGCTTGTATTGGGACCGGCGTTAATCCCGGCTTCCTGATGGATTATCTCCCGGTTGTGTTAACATCTGTTTGCCAAAAAGTGGATCACGTTAAAGTAGATCGATATCAGGATGCCAGCTTTAGGCGAGTACCTTTCCAGCAAAAAATAGGAGCAGGTTTAACTCAAACTGAGTTTAAAGAAAAAGGAGATTCTATTCGGCATGTGGGCTTAAAAGAATCGGTTTACCTGTTGGCTAAAGCTCTTGGGTGGGAAATGGAGAAAGTTGAAGAAACTCTTATCCCTGTTTTTGCTGAAGAAAGGGTAGAATTGAATCAGATTTTCATTGAAAAAGGAAATATTGCAGGTGTGGAACAAATTGCTAAAGGCTATAAAAATAATGAAGAAGTAATTTCTCTTAAATTTAAGGCAGCGGTTGGTCTCAGCCGTTCTTATGATTCCATAGAAATAACCGGAAACCCAGGGTTCAGGTCTGTTATTGATGGAGGAGTTAACGGTGATGTTGCTACCTCAGCCATCATCGTCAATACGATTCGTTCTGTTATTGCTATGAATCCCGGGTTGAAGACCATGCTGGAAATTCCGGCCCCGGCTTATTACAGTCAGGTTTAATAGGCGGTGAGTTGGAGAAAATTATTTCCAACCGGGGCCGCGCACTACTTGTCCCGGCATAGCCTTGGTATGCTCACCATCTTTCAATACCTGCACACCATTTACAAAAACATGATTCACTCCCACTGCATATTGATGGGGTTCTGTGAATGTAGCTTTGTCTTCAATTTCGGCGGGATCAAAAATCACAATATCACCAAAATAACCTTCGCTGAGATACCCACGTTTTTGGAGTTTAAGGTTTTTGGCGGGTAGTCCCGTTAAGCGGTATATAGCTTCCTGTAATGGGATAACATTTTCATCCCGTACATACTTTCCCAACAACCGGGCAAAAGTACCGTAGGTGCGCGGATGCGTACTGGATTCCAGGACTTCCCCCTCTGCAGCGATGGAACGGGCATCTGAGCCAAAACTCATATAAGGGACCTCTATTTTAGTGCGTACATTCTCTTCAGACATTAAAAAGAAGACCGAGCTGATATCCCCATCGTTTTCTATGATGAGGTCGATAATAGTTTCAGCGGGATCGGCGTTGCGCATCTCGCTTATTTCAGCCAGGTTTTTCCCGGTAAGGTATTTGAGTGAGTCTTCATTAAATCCTACCAACAGAATATTTTCAGGGGATTCAGCCAGTTGATAAAAATTTTCCCAGTCTGTTTGAGGGCTTCGCATAGAGTTCAGCACTTGCTTACGTACCTCAGGCTGCTTCAGACGATTGATAAAATCCCGGTAAGAGCCTTCTTGTACAGTTGGCGGGATAGTAGCATCAAGCCCTGTAGAAGCTGCAGTGTAGGTGTACATATTTGCTGAAATATTATGGCCTAAATTTCGAAGAGAATCAATTTTCGTTAATACCAACGGGAGTTTATCCCAGTTTCGTTTTCCGGCTGCTTTAAGGTGATATATTTGGGCGTCAATCTCAGCTTCAGTAGCAATGGTAAAAAGTTCATCCGTTGCTTTTAGTAAGTCGTCACCCTCACTTCGGATATGGGAAATATAAGTACCGTCATATTCCGCAGCTGCCTCAGCAAGGGCAATTAGTTCTTCCGTGCTTGCAAAAAAGGCCGGAGCATAGATAAGGGATGAACCGACTCCCAAAGCTCCTTCTTCCATTGCTTCCCGAACAAGCTGCTGCATCTGCTTCAACTCATCCGGAGTAGGTGCGACGTTTTGAGAACCAATGACATGCTGGCGAATGGTTGTTGCTCCTACAAACGAAGCTACGTTAGTCGAAACTCCCTGTTCTTTGGTGAGATGTTCAAGATACTCACCGAGAGTAGTCCACGGGCGCGCGTTATTTTGTTGCATTTCCTTATTCAGCGGCCCCATGGAAGAGCCTTCACCAAATATTTCTAGGGTAACGCCTTGTTTGATATTGCTCATAGACCTGCCGTCATTCAACAGAGAGTAATTAGCCCAACTCAGCATGTTGATAAATCCGGGGGATACGGCAAGCCCTTCTGCATCAATGATGACAGGCGCGTCTGAGAAGTCCAGGTCACCAATAGCGGCAATAGTGTCGGCTCTGATACCTATATCAGCTGTAAATGGAGCATCACCGGTTCCGTTATAAATAGTGCCATTTTGTATGATGGCATCAAAATTTTGTTGAGTGCAGGCAGTTGCGATCAGCAGCACTAAGGCCGGGAATAGGGTTTTTCTACACATAGCGTATATATTTTATTTATGCTAAAAATTTGTTAGATATGTTGAGCTAAATAAACGAAATATATTATAACGATCACATGCGAGTATCAAATTCAATATCTGTTCTTTTTGCACTTCTTTTTTTAACCATTTCCTGGGGATGTCGTTCAGCCGAAGAAGTAACAAAGCCACAAGCTCAGAAAGAAGAACCGAAAACGAAAGTGAATACATTACAGGCTATTTTTGAAGATTCAGAAGTTTTTTCGGGCAATTTTACAGGATTTATGCTCTATGATCCGGAGAAGGACAGTGTATTGTATGCACAAAATGAAAGCAGGTATTTTACTCCGGCCTCTAACACAAAATTATTTACTTTTTATGCCGGTTTAAAAATGCTTCCGGATTCACTACCGGGGATCCAATATTATGTGAAAGGAGATTCTTTAATCTTTCGGGGAACCGGAGATCCTTCTTTTCTGCATCCTGATTTTGGCAATCCGGCCATATTTCGGTTTTTAAAAGACAGTGATAAAGAGCTTTTTTATACAGATGAGCATTTTGATGATGAAGTGCTCGGGCCGGGATGGTCGTGGAGTGATTTCAACTCTTACTACTCCGCTGAAAAATCACCTTTTCCGGTATTCGGGAATGTAATGCGGGTAACGGTAGAAGAAATTGAGAAGCTGCAAATTGCTTCCGACTCAACGGGATTAAAAGTTTCCCCGACATTTTTTCGCTCAAAGATTAAAAATAAGGTTTTGGGAAAGAACCCGCCTCTTATAGAAAGAGATTTCTTCGATAATCAATTCAGGTACAGCCCAAGATCAGATACAATTACTTACACCACGGATAAACCTTTTCATTACACCCCGGAATTAATTACAGAAATGTTAAGCGATACGCTCGGGAGATCGGTGACCTATATTACAACTTCATTTCCAGAGGATCATAAAACCATATACAGTGTACGAGCCGATTCAGTTTATAAGCGTATGCTTCAACCCAGTGATAATTTTATTGCCGAGCAGCTGCTGTTGGTGACGGCATCGCAGATGGGAGAACCGCTGCACAGCCGAACCGCTATTGAATACATGAAGAAAAATCATTTAAGTGAAATGCCGGATGAACCGCAATGGGTTGATGGTTCCGGCCTTTCCCGGTATAACATGTTTACTCCAAGAAGTATTATTTGGCTGTTGAAACAGATTGATAAAGAGTTTTCATATGATCCCGACCTGTTTGAATTATTGCCGGCCGGCGGGGTGTCAGGAACGATAAGAAACTGGTACGCAGCTCCGGATAGTGCAGAACCCTATGTATTTGCAAAAACCGGCACGCTGAGCAATAACCACTGTCTGAGCGGATTTTTAATTACTAATAGCGGGAAAAAACTTTTATTCAGCTTTATGAATAATCACTATGTGACTTCTTCTTCTGTTGTTAAAAATGAGATGGAATACGTATTGAGGTACATACGCACCACGTATTAAAATGCAATACAAGTAGAAAAGTCTAAGGCACAACTAACCTCAGGAAAATACTTCTTCCATAATTTGTTGATGCACTTTAAGATCCTCATCACTAAAAAGGACAAACCGAATTTCTTTTACGAATTCCAATTTTGGGATTTCATTGCGAATTGTTGCAAATGCAATTTTTGCTGCTTCCTTCATAGGATATCCAAAAGCTCCGGTTGAAAGTGCCGGAAAGGCAATGGAATCTATATCATGTTTTTCAGCAAGCCGGAGGGCATTTCGATAACAATCAGCAAGGAGTTTGTCTTCCGGATTATCTCTTCCATACACAGGCCCCAGGCAGTGGATCACATATTTGTTGGGCAGATCATGTCCGCTTGAGATAACTGCTTCCCCAGGCTTGATAGGAGCCATTGGCTGGCATTCCTTCGTTAATCTCGGTCCGGCAGCCCGGTGGATAGCTCCTGCAACGCCGCCTCCAATTCGAAGCTCTGCATTGGCTGCATTCACAATTGCAGTTATATCCGGTTGATCTGCGATGTCTCCTTTTACACACTCGATCTTGATACCCTGAATACTGTGCATACTAAAAGATATTATGCTGAATTTTTTGGAAGATGCTAATACGCTCACAATATCCCAAAATTAAACATCCGGTATTTGAGTTGAATCAAGGAATTATTTTAACTCATAAATGGTATTTTGTATGCGCACTAATTCAGTTTCAAAAAAAGAATTAATGAACTTAAAAATAATTAGCAGTACAGATCGGCCTAATTCAAATGCTTTAAAAGTTTCTGAATATGTGAAGAAGCTTTACCAGAAAGAGGGGGCGGATGTAGAAGTAATAAGCTTGGAAGATTTTCCGCTCGAAGAAGTAGTAGGAGGAAGATATGGTAAAAAGATCCCGGCTATAGAAAAATTTAGAGAACCTGCCATTAATGCCGATGGATTGATATTTGTGATTCCGGAATACAATGGTAGTTTCCCAGGGATCCTTAAAGTATTTGTAGACTATCTGCCTTTTCCTGAAGCTTTTGAAAAAAAACCAATGGCTTTTATTGGAGAGTCGGCGGGGGCGTTTGGGGCATTACGTTCAGTAGAACAGTTTCAGATGATAGCTAATTACCGGAATGCGCTGCAATTCCCGGAACGTGTATTTATTCCTCGAGTTAAAAGTGAATTTGACGAGGAAACAGGCTTGGCCGATGCTTTCAAACAAAAGCTATTACAATCTCAGGTAACGAATTTTGTGAAGTTTGTAGAGTCTGTTCAGAAAAAGGAATTAGATCAATTAGTCTGATTCAATCATTTGTTTCGGAGCATATATCCAACACCGTGTAAGGTAATGAGATAGCGTGGGTCGTCAGGATGAACTTCAATCTTGGCCCGCAGTTTTGATATATGCACGTCCACCGTGCGAGTATTGGTGCTGAATTCATAGCGCCAAACTTTTTCAAGTAACTCATCTCTGGAAACCGGTTCGTTTGCACTTTTCAGCAAGTATCTGATCAGCTCTACTTCACGAGAGGTAAGCTCAATTTCATCACCATCCGGCCGATGTACAACAGATTCAAGAAGGTCGATCTTAACATCTCCAAGCTGAAGAATATCAACTTGGCCAGAAGTAGAGTATGTGCCCGCTCTTCGGAGGCGCGCTTGAATACGAGCCAGCAATTCTTTCACGCCAAAAGGTTTGGTCAGATAATCGTCAGCACCTAAGCTAAGGCCTTTTACTTTGTCGGGTTCCTGATCTTTGGCGGTTAGCATGATGACAGGAAACATAAATTTCTCTTTCCTTACTTCCTCCAGAATATCATATCCGCTTTTTCCGGGCAACATGACATCCAGGATCATTAAGTCAGGTTTGTGTTCTTTAACTATCCCTACGGCTTGTGTGCCTTCCTCACTTACAATCACATCATAGCCTTCAGTTTCCAGAGTATCCCGAAGTGTAAAAATAAGGCTTGGCTCATCTTCTACAACAAGTATCTTCATGCGTTTATCCGACATATTCAGTGTGCTTATTTATTTTTTTATTGAGTGAAAAATTTGTACCTGCAGATTTTTTCGTTTCAGCTGGAACTTCTTCTTTCATCAATTTAGGAAATCTTACAATAAAAGTTGTTCCCCGGCCAACACTGCTTTTCACTTCTATATCACCGCCATTCATTTCTACCATATTTTTAACGATGCTGAGTCCAAGGCCATGTCCTTTGATCTTGGTACTCATAGAATCAGAATCTTCAACACGGTAAAATTTATCGAATATATTCTTTTGAGCACGTTTTGGTATGCCTATTCCATGATCAGTGATGCTGAAAAAGACATTGTCGCTGTTTGAGGAGATTTGGTATTCTATATATTTCTCATCTGTGCTGTACTTGATCGCATTTTCCGTGAGGTTACTGACAATAGTCTCAAAATTATCCCTGTCTATCATAGCCAATGCTTTCTCATCATGGGATTTGAAGCGCACTTTAAAACCTTTCTTCTCAATATACTCCCGGTTTTCAGATAAATAACTACTCAGAAGATCATGTGGTCGGTAGGCAGCCGCTTTGCTCATATTCTGTCCGGAATCAACCCTGGCAACATCCAGGAGTTTCTCTATCATACCCCTCAATCTGATAGATTCGTTATAAATATGTTCGCCATATTGTTTCAGTCGTTTGGGTTCAGTAACCCTTCCATCAGAAATATTTTCACCGGCTGCTTGCATTACTGCAAGCGGGGTTTTTAGTTCATGAGTTACGTTAGCAAGGAAGCTTGCCTGTCTCTGAGCAAGATGACGTTCACGCTGGGCGGTCACAAAGATAAAGATGAAGGCCCCTGTTAGAAACAACATTGCAACACCCAAAACCACTAAATTTTTAAAAAGATTGGCATTGTATGCATTAGTAACCGGTGATTCAAGAAAGCCAATTTGAAGAGACCAGTTGTCCAAAAAACCGGAGCCGGAAAAGCCCATTCTGTAATCTACAAGGTCACGGTCGTAAGTAACGGAAGAATCGTTAGTAGCTAAGATTTTATCATTCGTCCAATCACGGACCCAAACCACGATCCCTGTTTCACTGCTGGTACCGAAATAATTTTTTAGATAAGGAGGTATTACTTCATTAGCTATATAGTCCTCATTAAGAGTAAGTGTGAGTACCCCTATCATCCGGCTTTCTGACAAATTGATAAGTCCAAGATTGAGACTTCGGTGGGTATCAAATTCAAAGTTATTATTCCAACGGTAGTTAAAGTCGTTCAATTGAATACGTGTTTTGGTTCGGGCAATTCCGACACCGCCGCACACAAGATTTGGATAATCGCTGGTGGGATTAATTTTATTATAAACTGGATCATATTTGTACACTGTGCTTCCTTCGAGGCAAGGATCAGTGTTATCCGGGGTGAAAAAGATGCCGGTAAAATAAGGGCTTTGGGAGGATCGCTCCAACACTTCCAGAATATTAACCGGTAATTGTCCTGATCGCTGAAGGGATTTTTCGATGGGTTCAAGTTCAATTTGACTAAGCCCCCTTAGCGGGTCAAGAACTTGATTTCGAATGGTATCGTTGATCTCATCCAGTTGATCTGTACGCCGTTCTTCTTCACTATCCACCATGCGGTCACGCAAATCGTAGAGGGATAATACGTTCATTCCGGTCAGGGCAATTATAGCCACCAGTCCAACCATCAATGAGATCCATCTAAAGCCACGATTTCTTAATACGTTCATGTTTCAAACCTTTGTAGAAATTCAATCTTCAATATAGTACTAAGAGTATTTTATTTTATGCTCAAATTTGGTAAAAATAATGGTCAATAAAAAAACTGTTGCAACAGTAAACTGAAAGAAAGAATAGAGTTATTAAGATTTAGCGAACAAAATTGAAAAGAAGAAGTTAGGAGTGAAAAAATCGGATATTAAGGTAAGGATAATGACTATTTATGAATTTTATCTAAATTTCTCTCAATCGACTCTTTCAGATCATTAAATTCGATAGGCTTTACGAGATAATCGAGGTATCCGGTTTCCTTGGCTTTTTGAACATGATGGGGATCAGAATTACCAGTGATATAGATTACAGGAACATCTGAAAACTTCCGAATCTCCTTCATAGCAGTAATACCGTCAATATCACCTTCCAGGGAAATATCCATTAATATGAGGTTGGGCTTAATTTTTTGAGCTACTTCAATGGCTGTCTTCCCATATACAAGTTCCCCTTCGGCATCATAGCCTAATTTTTCTAAATAACTCTCATACAAAAGGTTCAGTATCAGATCATCTTCGACGATCATTACTGTTTTTTTTTGATTTTTATCCATCATATCCGGTTAATTCAAGTGTCGTAAAGCACAATAGCCTAATAATAACATGAATTGATATTAAACGAAATTATATAACAATAAAAATTTAGCCCGAAAATTAGATAATTAGTTGCTAATATGTGTAGGTGCAAAATATTCCAAAATAGACTTTGGAATAAAAAAGCCCTGTAAAAAGTGTTTCACAGGGCTTGAAGTACCTCGGGCCGGACTCGAACCGGCACGGACATTTTAATATCCATTGGATTTTAAGTCCAACGTGTCTACCAATTCCACCACCGAGGCGTAGCTTAAGTAGGCGCCAAATATACGGCTTTACCCTTCACTACTTCAATAAAGATTTTAAACTAATTTCACTCCGGTTGCTAAAAGTTTAAATCGAGCACTCCTGACTAAGATCTTGGTCAATATATCAAACACTAAAGGCTCTCCAGCTGCTAATCCATTTTTTCCTCTCGGCAACTCCTTCTATATTCAGCTTCAACAAATAAATATATAAAGTATGACGCTTGAAGGCTGGATTGTTTTAGGGATCATAATGCTGTGCCTGACTTTTTTGGTTGGTACAGCTATTTCTGTGGATATCATTTTATTCGCAGGCTTGGCCGTGATCTTCATTATTGGGATCATCCCTGCTGAAGAAGCGCTTTCAGGGTTTTCGAATGAAGGGATGTTAACAGTGGCCGTACTCTATATAGTTGCCGCCGGCCTTAAAGAAACAGGGGCTATTCATTTCATAGTGCAAAAGGTTATGGGAGACGCCCGAACCGTTAGAAAAGCACAGCTACGAATTATGAGTCCCGTTATGATAATGAGTGCTTTCCTGAATAATACTCCAATAGTAGCCTCCTTTATCCCGGCATTAGAACGATGGAGTAGAATTTCACAAATCCCTGCATCCAAGATACTGATTCCACTAAGTTACGCTGCTATTTTAGGTGGAACATGTACCCTGATCGGGACAAGTACGAACCTGATCATCAATGGGTTGATGATTGAAGAGGCAAGCATTCGGTCGATAGGGATTTTTGAACCTGCATTAATTGGTATTCCTTGCGCTATTGCAGGATTTATTTACCTTTTAATTTTTGGGGATAGACTACTTCCCATTCGCGGATCGAGTATGGATACCTTCAAAGACCCACGTGAATACACCATCGAGATGATTGTAAAAGAAGGGAGCACTCTTTCCGAAAAGACCATCGAAGATGCAGGATTACGAAACCTTCCCGGGTTATTTTTGATCGAGATTCAAAGGAATAAGCGAGCTATTCCTGCGGTCGGGCCATACGAAAGATTAAAGAGCAAAGATCGGCTGATATTCACCGGTATCGTGGATTCCATTATTGACCTTCAGCAGATATCAGGACTTGAACCTGCTACTGAGCAGGTGTTTAAGCTCAATGCTCCACGCAATGAACGTAAGATGATAGAGGCGGTAGTATCCAGGTCGAACCCGTTGGTGGGAAGGACGATCAGGAGAGGGAGATTTCGCGATCGATATGATGCAGTGGTGCTGGCAGTATCTCGGAGCGGAGAGCGTATAAATGAGAAGGTAGGAGATATTACAATGAAAAGTGGGGATGTGTTGCTACTGGAGGCACACCCTAACTTTGTAAATAAATATCGTAACTCGAGTGATTATTTTCTGGTAAGCCCCATTGAAGACTCTTCTCCTGTTACCTATGAAAAAGCCTGGATTGCAGGATTGTCAATGGTAGTAATGGTAATACTTGCAGCAACCGGTATTTTAAGCATGTTACAAGCTGCTATTGTTGCCGGTGGACTATTACTGATCACTAAGTGCTTCAGCTATTCCTCTGCACTTGAAAGCGTGGATTGGCGTGTTCTTATAGCTATTGCATCGGCACTGGGATTGGGAAGCGCTTTGGAATACACTGGCGTAGCGAAACATCTTGCTTCAAATCTTCTTGGATTATCCGGAGAGAATGCTGTTCTGGCACTCTTTTTAACGTATATAGCTACGTGGCTGTTGACAGAAATGATCACCAATAATGCAGCTGCAGTTTTGATCTTTCCGATCTCATTTTCACTGGCGGTGTCGATGGGGGTTGATTTTATGCCCTTCGCTATGGTGATAATCGTCGCCGCTTCTTCAAGTTTTGCCACACCAATTGGTTATCAAACTAACCTGATGGTTTATGGTCCCGGTGGTTATCGATTTACCGATTTTGTAAAAATAGGACTACCACTAAATTTGATAGTAGCGGCAATCGCTGTATCATTAATACCTTACATTTGGAATTTTTAAAAACACAAGCTGAATGCTTAACCGAGTCATCAAGACAGCAGAAGAGGCAGGGCAAAAAATTTTAGAATTTTACGATACGGAGATTGAAGTGATCACTAAAGATGACGACTCTCCGCTTACAAAAGCTGACCTGGCTGCTCATTATATTATTGTGGATTCTCTCAAAGAACTTGATCCCCATACTCCGGTTATTTCAGAAGAATCAGGGATCCCCGACTATAAAGAACGTAAGGATTGGGAGCGTTTTTGGTTGGTTGATCCCTTGGATGGAACCAAGGAGTTTATCAAAAAGAATGGAGAATTTACGGTAAATATAGCTCTCATTGAAAAGAATAAACCGGTTTTGGGGGTGGTTTATGTTCCGGCCTTCGATGTCATGTATTACGGTGAACAAAGTATAGGTTCCTTCAAAAGAGTAGCAGACGAAAAAGCAGTGAAGCTGGAGACAAATGCATTTGAAGCTCCCGGCGAAGCCCGGATCGTGGTGAGCCGCTCTCATGGAGATGATACTACAGCAAAGAAATTAAAGAATGCAGGAATTGAAGTCAGCGAAGAAGTTCCATCGGGAAGTTCGATCAAATTTTGCTTGGTTGCCGAAGGGAAAGCAGATTTGTATCCGAGATTAGGTCCTACTATGGAGTGGGATACCGCAGCCGCCGATGCCGTATATCGGTATTCTTGTAAGGACGGAGAGAAATACTCCCCTCTGATCTACAACAAAAAATCTTTCAAAAATCCGTATTTTTTACTTGGATTGAATACATTTGTGGAACTGAAGTAATTACCACTGACTCAATAAATGTTTTTTTAATAATCAAAGATGTTGAATTAATTCAACTCTTGAATCGAAGCAAATAAAACCCTGGGCCTTGTCCAACTACAGCATAATGAGTGAACGAAAAAAACAATCGCATCTTAAAGATCTTGAAGACGAAGGAATCTACGTAATGAGAGAAGTAGCGGCTCAGTTTGAGCGCCCGGTGTTACTTTTCTCAGGTGGAAAAGATTCCATCGTTATGTTTCACCTGGCGTTGAAGGCCTTTCACCCCGGGAAAGTCCCCTTCCCGCTTATGCATATTGATACCGGTCATAATTTCCCCGAGACCATTGAATTTCGAGATAAGCTGGTAGAAAAATATGGGGTGGAATTGATCGTGGGAAGCGTACAGGAATCTATTGATGCCGGGGATGTTGAAGAAGAAACAGGTCCTGATGCCAGTAGAAATGCTCTTCAAACTAGAACGTTGTTAGATACTTTGAAAAAGCATCAGGTGGATGCTGCACTTGGCGGCGGTCGCCGTGATGAGGAAAAGGCGCGGGCTAAAGAGCGATTCTTTTCGCACCGGGATGTATTTGGTCAATGGGATCCAAAAAATCAGCGGCCGGAACTTTGGAACTTGTTCAATGGACGTAAGAAACCGGGCGAGAATTTCAGGGTATTTCCCATAAGTAACTGGACCGAGATGGATGTATGGCAGTACATCGCCCAGGAAGAGATTGATATTCCGGAGCTGTATTTTGCTCATGAACGGAAGGTGTTCAACCGTCGTGGAGTATGGCTGGCGGATACTGATTTTGTGAACCGGATGGATGAGGAGGAGCTGGAAACCAAGACCGTTCGTTTCAGAACCATCGGTGATGCAACCTGCACAGGTGCGGTTTTGTCTGATGCATCCAATATGGAGGAGATCATTCAGGAAGTGGCTTCAACACGGCAAACTGAGCGAGGTAATCGCCACGATGACAAACGCAGTGAAACGGCTATGGAAGACAGAAAAAGACAAGGATACTTTTAGAATATCGAATAACGAACTTTTTATTACTTGAAATGAGCGAAAGTAACATAACAGTAAAAGACAAAAACACTGACAACAAATACCTGGATATGGACCTGCTTAGGTTTACTACAGCAGGAAGTGTGGATGACGGGAAAAGTACACTGATCGGGCGGCTGTTTTACGATTCTAAGTCCATTTTTAAGGACCAGATGGAAGCGATCGAGAAATCCAGCAAAAGCAGTGGGGAAGAAGACGTGAACCTGGCGCTGCTTACCGATGGACTGAAAGCCGAGCGGGAGCAGAAGATCACTATTGATGTTGCTTATCGATACTTCGCTACTCCAAAGCGGAAGTTTATTATTGCGGATACACCCGGCCACACTCAGTACACACGAAACATGGTAACCGGCGCCTCTACAGCCGACCTGGCAGTGATCCTGGTAGATGCCTCCAAAGGATTGCTCACACAGTCACGCCGACATGCTTTTATTTCTTCATTACTTCGTATTCCACATCTGGTAGTAGCTGTAAACAAGATGGATCTGGTAGATTATGATGAAAACGTGTTTAATGAGATCGTCTCTGAATTCCGAAGATTTGCTAAGAAATTGAATATCAGTGACGTTACTTACATTCCGATATCTGCACTGAAGGGGGATAATGTGGTGGATAAAAGTGAACGTATGGCCTGGTACAACGGCTCAACCCTGCTGCATCACCTGGAAACGGTAAAAGTTGATGCCGATGAAAATATAATAGACTTTCGACTGCCCATACAGTATGTAATACGTCCCAATCAAAATTTCCGTGGATTTTCTGGAAGAATAGCATCCGGGCATATTCGTCCCGGCGATGAGATCACAGTACTCCCATCGGGTCTGAGTTCCAAAGTGGAGAAAATCGTAACACGTGATGAAGACCTTGATATTGCTCATCCGGGAGAATCCGTTACGCTTACCATCGAAGACGAGATCGATATTTCCCGAGGAGATATGATCGTTCGGAAAGATAACGTACCTACTGTCCGTAACGATTTTGAAGCCTACGTCTGCTGGATGAGTGAAAAACCGATGGAAATAGACAAGCAATACATCCTTCAGCATACCACACAAACCACCCAGGTTTTTGCGCGGGAATTAGTGTACCGGATGAATGTGGATTCATTGAATCGTGAGGAAGCTGATAAACTGAGCCTCAACGAAATTGGACGAGTTAAGCTAAAAACTTCACAACCCCTGTTCTTTGATGCCTATCAGATCAATAAAAAAACCGGCAGTTTTATCATTATTGATCCAGCCACCAACGTAACGGCAGGTGCAGGGATGATGCGGGCAGGTTCAACGGTTTCTAAGGGCACCAAAACTAAACGCTCATCATTAACCCAGCATTCTTCTGATGTTGTCTGGGAACCCTGGAACATCTCCCGTGAAGAGCGTGAAAAGCGAAATGGACACAAAGCTCAATTACTGTGGCTGACAGGAATTTCAGGGGCTGGAAAAAGTACGATCGCCAAAGAACTTGAGAAAAAACTGTGGGATTCAGGAAAGCAGACCATGCTTTTAGACGGAGATCAGGTGCGCCACGGATTGAATGGGGATCTTGGATTCAGCCCGGCTGATCGAACCGAAAATATACGACGCATTGGACATACGGCACGCTTGTTCTTTGAACACGGCAATATTGTGATCTGTACTTTTGTTTCACCATATCAAGAAGACCGGGAGGCGGTTAAAACCCTTTTCCCTGAAAGTGATTTCAAAGAGATCCATATTACCTGTAATCCAAAAACGGCACAGGAACGAGATCCAAAAGGACTCTACAAGAAAGCTGAACAAGGGGAGATCAGAGGGCTCACCGGTTATGATGCCGATCATGAAGCCCCGAAGGACCCAACGCTCGTGATCAACACCGACGAACGGTCAGTGGAAGAAGCTGTGCAAGAAATACTGAACCTGATATCTTAATAAAAATCCTATAACTTGGAACTAAAACCTCTCTTTATATACAATCACAAACTTCGTATTATTGCTGATTAACAAAATCCAGAAATTGTGAGCGAAGAAAATAAATCTAATCAGGGTGAAAACGGGGATTCGAAACCCGGAAAGAAAAAGCCAAACGAAGACTTTCCTATTCAGGAATACAGGTTAGTGCCGGCTGACCAAAGCTATGGGGGATATGAGGAAGATGAAATCAATCTCATTGAACTGGCTAAGACCATTTGGGATAATCGGAAAGTGATCTATCAATTTGTGGCCGCAGGAATCATATTGGGAGTAATAGTAGCTCTGTTAAGTCCTAAAGAATATGTGAGTGATGCCACACTGATGCCTGAATACAATACTGAAAGTGGAGGGGGTACCTCAGGTTTGTTGCAGCAATATGGAGGTTTGTTGGGAGCTAGCGGGGGAAATTATAGCTCTGGAGGTAACGCTATTCGGGTAGATCTATATCCGCAGATCGTTCAAAGTCTTTCTTTCCAGACCAACCTGATGAATCAGGAATTTACCTATCCGGAATACGATACTACGGCTACCCTCTATGAGTACTTCATGAATATACATTCTCCCGGAGCATTGGCATATGTTAAACAGTACACTATCGGCCTTCCTTTTACGATTCTTAGTGCTTTGAAGGGAGATCCTGAAGAGGAGGTGGTAATAGAAGCAGAGCAAGACGCTGAAATACTCTCTCTCACCAAAGCTCAAATGGGAGTGGTAAGTAATCTGAGGGAGCGTGTTGGGGTGAGTCTTAATGGGGAAACCGGGATTGTTTCTGTGAGTGTACGAATGCCGGATCCAAAGGTAGCTGCGCAAGTTGCTAAATATACCATCAGAGAACTAACTGAATACCTTGTTGAATACCGGACTGAAAAAGTACTGCGCAATCTCGAATTTGTAGAAGATCAGTTGAATAAGGCAGAAGAGCGATTTCAAGAAGCACAGTTAGCCCTTGCTGAGTTCACAGATAGCAATCAGGGAAACCTGACTGCCCGAGCCCGAACCGAGCAGCAACGCCTTCAGTCAGAATATGATATTGCCTTTAATTTATACAATGGCCTTACACAGCAGTATGAACAAGCCCGACTTAAGGTACAGGAAGAAACACCGGTTTTTAAGGTATTGCAGCCGGTACAGGTTCCTGTGAATGATGAGACGAGCGGAACTACGATCCTGATCGTTTTTGTGATGCTTAGTGGTATTGCAAGTATAGGATGGATCTTTATTCGTCAGTTTCTTGCGTCCAATCCGTTTAAGGCGGAATAAATTTTAAGAACCATCAGTAGAGAAACTAAGACCAAAAAGATCAGTACATGAAAATTGCCGTAGCCGGAACCGGATATGTTGGAATGTCCTTAGCAGTGTTATTATCTCAGCACCATGAAGTAGTAGCACTCGACATCGTGAAAGAAAAAATCGAACTTATCAATAACAAAAAGTCGCCTATTGCTGATTCGGAAATTGAAAAGTTTTTAAAGAATAAAGAGCTTGACCTTACGGCCACCTTAGATAAAGAAAAGGCGTATTCAGGGGCTGATTTCGTGATTATAGCGACTCCGACAAATTATGATCCGGATACCAATAAATTCAATACACGTTCTGTAGAGGCCGTTATTAAAGATGTAATGGGGATCAATTCGGAAGCGGTAATGGTTATAAAATCTACTGTCCCGGTTGGCTATATAATTGAGGCCAGAGAGAAATTCGGTACTGAAAACCTGATCTTCTCGCCTGAGTTTCTTCGTGAAGGACAGGCACTGTATGATAATCTGTATCCTTCTCGCGTCGTGGTTGGTGAACGGTCTGGTAGAGCTGAAATATTTGCAGAATTATTGGTTGAAGGAGCAGCCAAACCTGAAGAAGAAATTCCTGTTCTCTATACTGACAGTACGGAAGCTGAAGCCATTAAACTATTTTCAAACACCTACCTCGCAATGCGGGTGGCCTATTTTAACGAGCTTGATTCCTATTGTGAAACCCATGATCTGAGTTCAAAGCAGGTCATTCAGGGAGTTGGGCTTGACCCGCGTATAGGCGATCATTACAATAATCCTTCCTTTGGTTACGGCGGATATTGCCTGCCTAAGGATACCAAGCAGCTTTTAGCCAATTTTGAAGACGTACCGAACAACCTCATCAAAGCTATTGTGGATGCAAATACCACCCGTAAAGATTTCATAGCCCGGCAGATCTGGAGAAATGATCCTAAAATAGTGGGAGTGTATCGGTTAGTGATGAAACAAGGGTCCGACAATTTCCGCCAAAGTGCTATTCAGGGAATTATGAAGAGGATCAAAGCAAAAGGCATCGAGGTTGTGGTATATGAGCCGTACTTGGATCAGGAAGAATTCTATCACTCAAGAGTGATCAAAGATCTGGACGAGTTCAAAAAGATATCCGAAGTGATCGTTGCCAACCGGATGGTAGATGAGATCAAAGATGTAAAGGACAAAGTATATACTCGCGATCTCTTCGGAAATAATTGAGGTTTGTACTAAGATTCATATTAGTCGGTCTGCCGTTGTCCGTCATCGGTCAAAAACCCAAAACCGAAAAGCTTTCTTTCCCTTTATTAAATAGCAGGTCTAAGACACTGCAACCCGGAAGGAAACTTTCTCCCAATTGCTTGTATCCGGGATGTAATTTGTCTTCAAAAACCGGTTTGGTATGATCGCTAAGCCATTGGTAATTTTTTGAATCGTGTTCCTGAAAAAGAATATCAGCACCCATTTTTTTAATAAAGATATCGGGATTTGGATTAAACTCAGGAATCGTGCTCGCAAGCTTATATTCAATCCTGAACTCAAGGAAGTGTTGCAGACGATCAAAAAAGTAGATGTTGAAGTCGATGAGTTTATCAAACTCAGTTGCTTTTCGAATCTCGAATTCTAATTCATCAGCAAAGAAATCGTACCAGGTTGCCTCGGAATAATTATGGTGAAGGGCATTCCAGAATGGATTGATCCAATCTTCAGAATGCTCAATGTGAACTTCTGAGAGCAATTTTTTCTTGTCCTCAGTTCTTATGGGGATGTTAACCCACTGCAATCCCTGCTCTCCTTTTATGGCTGCCCGGTGGGTCCTGCCCTTTCGTGACCACTGCTCAAGATCATTCCACACCACGAGATCGGCGTTCAGCATGGCTGAAAGGTCATATAAATTAGGAGCAAATTGAGGTTGAAGAAGCGCTAAACGCAATGCTGAATCTTTAAATTTTGAATGTTGAATGGAAACTTAGCCAATTCAACATTCAAAATTTAGCATTTAAAATTTCTTATCTTTAGGAACTGAAAATTTTAGAATTAGAAACTTTATAAAAAAAGAGAAATTAAATGAGCGTTCGCGTACGATTTGCGCCTTCACCAACCGGATTTTTACACATTGGCGGATTACGAACCGCACTTTATAACTATTTATTTGCCCGACATAATGAGGGAACTTTTGTGCTCCGTATTGAGGATACCGATCAGTCCCGGTATGTGGAAGATGCCGAGCAGGATATTATCGACTCGCTGGAATGGGCAGGAATGGAAATTGATGAAGGGCCTGGCAAAGGCGGTGATTTTGGCCCGTACCGACAAAGTGAGCGCAAGGATATCTATCACAAATACGCTGAACAGTTGGTAGAATCAGGGCATGCTTACTACGCCTTTGATACCGTAGAAGAAATCGATGAGATGCGGGAACGCCTTATGAAGTCCGGGAATCCATCACCGAAATATGATTCCATCACTCGTCAATCCATGAAGAACAGCCTCACGCTTTCACAGGATGAGGTTAAAAAACGCATGGATAATGGCGATGAATATGTGGTTCGCCTCAAGGTTCCTCGTAAAGAGACCATCCGTTTTGAGGATGAGATCCGTGGAAATGTATCTTTCGACACGGAAGGATTAGATGATCAAGTATTACTGAAATCAGATGGAATGCCAACTTATCATCTTGCCAATGTGGTGGATGATCACACCATGGAGATCACGCATGTAATTCGCGGGGAAGAGTGGCTTCCGAGTACACCTAAGCACATGCTGCTTTATAATTCGTTTGGTTGGGAACCTCCGAAGATGGCGCACTTACCACTGATCATGAGTCCGAGTGGTGGAAAGCTTTCCAAGCGAAAAGCTGAGAGTGAGGGAATTCCGGTGAACACTAAAGATTATATGGCCGGTAACTATGAACCGGATGCCCTGGTTAATTTCCTGGTGTACTTGGGATGGAGTCCCGGCGACGATTCTGAAATCCATGACATGAAGGAATTATGCAAGTTGTTTACGCTCGACCGTGTTTCCAAAGGCGGTGCAGTTTTTAACTACAAGAAATTGATGTGGTATAATGAGAACTACATACGCCAGCACTCGATAGACGAATTAAAACCAAGAGTAGAAGCTCTGTTTTTGGGTAAAGGATATGAGATCCCAAGTGATGACTTTTTAACAACGGTGATCGAACTGCTTCAGGAGCGGGTTTCCAAGATCGATGAGTTTGTGAGTATGGGTTCTTTCTTTTTTGAAGCTCCAAAAGCATATGATGAAAATGCTCTGAAAAAATGGAAAGACGACAGTTCGCGATTGGTACTTTCCTATAAAGCTCGCATTGAAGCGCTTCCTGAAGATGATTTTAAAGCAGCTACGCTGAAAAAGAAACTCGAGGAAACCATTGAAGAGCACGGGGTAGGTTTCGGAAAATTGATGATGCCGCTTCGTATTGCTATTTCCGGTCAGGGTTTTGGCCCTGATTTGTTCCCGGCCCTTGAACTGATAGGCAAAGAGGAAGTGCTTCGCCGTATCGACTCTGCTTTGGAAAGGTTATAGACGAAGGTTTCAGGTGTAAGGTACAATTATATCCCTATTCGACTGTGGGGTGAATAAAAAAAGAACTCATAGAAATGAGCTCTTTTTTGCATTATATAACCTAATAATCTGAGTTCGATTAAAAAGCAGGTTCTATCATAGGCAAGATGGTCATTTCGTGGCGAATGCCCGAAATCTAATTGTTTTTTACGCATCTATGATTGAATTACTGGCAATAATAAGATCCCTGCCTTCGCAGGGATGACTTTTCAGGCATTTTTTAAGCTATCAATAATCGAGCTTAGGTTAATACCTACTTCCGTTTAGATACCAAACCGCCTTTTTCACTATCAACGGTAACGGTATAGTTGGTACCGCTGCCAATGGTTAAAGCCCAGATATCCCTGCCTTCTGCAGTTTTGGCAAGAGATTGAAGGAAAACCAGGTTCCCATAATTTGATTCAAGTCGGTCTAATCGCTCCGTCAGTTCATTGAAATTACGGTATGAATTTTGTGCTGAAATAATAGTGAATGAAGCAAATGTCCATATCAATACCATCAACACTGAACGTAGTATCTTGTTTTTCATAAAGTGAGATTGTTATTCAGGTTTTAAATAATGAATAGTAACTCTGTAAAACCTGCAATTCAAAGACCAAACTGTTAAAAGCTAATAAGGAGTAGGGGTTGAAGAGGACCATAACCAAGACTTGGAACTGCGATAGACCGACGGACTGAATTACGATTTGAGAAGTGGATCCTACTCTATACTGAATAGTCATCATTAAAAAATGGGTATTCCCTGTACTTTCAATCTTGGTTTTAATGGAATAGATGTTATTTTCTGAGCGGTTTTTATAAACAGAAAAACACTACATGAAAAAGAAAATAGCAGCACTTACAGGAGTTGGTGTCTTACTTATTTTAGCTTCACAGTTTGCCTGGGCAGATGTACAAACTGCGGAGGCATCTTCAGGAATCATCGGAAGCTGGATCAGTATTCTTCCGCCACTCGTTGCCATTGCGATCGCATTAGCTTTCCGTCAGGTCCTTTTTGCCTTGTTTTTGGGGATTTGGATGGGGGCATATCTCATTGGCGACCTTACATTTGCTGGAATATTCAACAGTTTCTTTGACGCATTAAGCGGTTTCATTGTACCGGGTGTTTCAGATCCCGATCGAATGAGTATTGTGGTTTTTTCAATTTTGATCGGGGGAATGGTTGGTGTGATCACCGATAACGGTGGAACTCGCGGAGTCATTAAAGCTATCACTAAGTTTGTGAGAACCAAAGTACAGGGCATGGTGGTGACTTCACTCATGGGCTTCTTCATCTTTTTTGATGACTATGCCAATACCATGGTAGTTGGGAATACCATGCGTCCGCTAACCGATAAACTGCGCATTTCCCGTGCCAAGCTGGCTTATCTGGTGGATGCTACTGCTGCTCCCATCGCAACAGTTGCTTTGGTAAGCACATGGATCGGCGCGATGGTAGGATTCATTGCCACTGCTGAGGCCGAAATGCCTGACTTCAATGAAGCGGCTTATTCGGTATTCATTAATTCACTCCCCTATAACTTTTATGCTTTTTTCACCATTCTCTTTGTGATCCTGATAGCCTTTTCGGGCCGCGATTTTAGTACCATGTTGAAGTCCAGGATTACGCTTTATAAAGCCAAGCATGATTCAAAGCTGGATAAATACAATCTGTATAAAGACAAGATCGAAGAAGATGAGGAGAAGAAAAGCGAATCGCATTGGGCTAATGCCGCCATTCCCATTCTAACACTGGTCTTCGGAACTATTATCGGGCTTTTTGTAACCGGTGAGGGAGATTCAATTCAGGGCATCATCGAAACTGCAAATTCCTACGATGCTTTATTGTGGGGCTCACTTGCATCCGTGGTGGTAGCTATTGGTATGACCCTCTCAAAAAAACTGCTGGATATAGAGAAAACGCTCGAAGGCATGATGAACGGAATGCATGTGATGTTTGATGGAGTGCTTATTCTCGTGTTAGCATGGGCTTTGAGTGATGTGACCGTAGCGCTTGGAACTGCAGACTATCTTGTTTCGGTATTCGGAGAAACTTTGAACCCATACTGGATGCCGGCACTAGTATTGGTATTATCTGCACTTACCGCTTTTGCAACGGGATCAAGCTGGGGAACCATGGGTATTCTGATGCCTCTTGTAGTACCGTTAGGATGGGAAATCGGCAATTCAACAGGTATTCCCCCCGAGATGACCCTGGAGGTGATCTATGCGAGTGTAAGCGCAGTTTTAGCCGGTTCCGTTTGGGGTGATCATTGCTCACCAATTTCCGATACCACTATTCTAAGTTCTATTGCCACGCAATGCGATCATGTGGAGCACGTGAATACGCAGTTACCTTATGCGTTGATTGTAGGGGGGATCAGCATTTTAGCCATGATAAGTGCATTGGTTCTAAATATTTCAGTATGGATCATTTATCCGGCAGGGGTAGCTTTGATCATTGGCATTATCTACAAATTCGGAAAAATACCTGATCCTGAAGAATATACCCCGGAAGGCAAGGAAGCTGTTTTGACGAGTTTGGATGGATAAGTGATTTCTTTTGCGGATTCATTAACTCAATATATTTGAAGTTTTAGAACCTCTGAGGATAAAACAATATATAATGATTTTATCGGTTCATAGAAAAGCCACTAAGAAATAGAGTAAGATGAAATTTACAGTCCTTTTAATAATAATGCTCTTCGCAGGGTGCAGTCTATTCAAAAATGAACAATTGGTACCTGAAGGACTTGAAGGCGACTGGACTTGGTACAGAACCGTTGGAGGCTGGGGGCAAGTTGTTGATGCTGATACAGCCGGTTATACCATGACGCTTAAAATTTACAGCCAAAACGAGGCCCATTGGTTTACAAACGATTCTTTGGTACAAAAATATACTATCAGAGAAGGAGATCACGACTGGAATGAAGGTGAACTGGTGATGTACAGGCAGAATTACGAAGGCGAAACTGATTGCGGGTTACTCATTCAGTACAAGCCGAAGATAAGGGAGTTACAATTGCCCACGGCACTTTGTACGGACTCTCCAACATATTACTTTAGCAGAAAATGATGCACTTCTGATTTCAGTTTATAAACATTCGTTTATGAACTGAAATTGAACTTTTGCTCGCTTTTAAGCTTAGTGGTCCCGGGTTCATAGCTTCGTTCAGTAAAATCGATGTTGCCTTCCTTATCAATTAAAAGAACCGTAGAACAGCGGGAACCGTAATTTTCGGTTCTAATGAAAATAGAGGAAACGGCTTTTTCAAGATCTCTTGGGATCCCGGTTACAGGAAGATTTTCTTCCGAAGCTTTCGTTTCATCTTTAAGCAGCTCAAAAAGTCTTTCTTTGTCAATCTCCTTTTCCTGAATAATCTCAGTTAATTGACGGTTTGCAGAAGTCAACTTAGGCCAGGGGGTATCGAGTAAGGCATTACTGACACCATGAATTCCATCACTTATATTGGTAACCTTCTTATTTTGATTGGAATAATGATAAAACCCTTTTGCATCCCAAAGCAACAAATTAAAACCATTATATTCCTCCGCTTTCTGGGTGACTTCCTGCAAATAATCCATAGCCGATTTCCCGGATTTCAGAAAATCTATCACCAACTCCCCACGGGTGGGCGGATCTTCTTTTTGAATTTTTGGATCCCGGTAGTTTGTAAGTGCACCCCACCTTCCGTCTTTATGTACTCCCAGCCAGGTTCCTCCTCCTTTAAGATCTTTTCCCGCAAGTATATCCGGATGTTTTTCTTCTGTCCAGAATTGAGCTTTCCGGGTGGGACGCCCATAAAATTCATCCCGATTTCCAGCTAAAATCAGATTATATTTGGGATGATATTTGTAAGCAAAAGTGATTAAGCACATAAAACTAATCGGTACGATTTCGATATTTCCCTGAATCTAAGCATATTCTTGAAACCTAATCCAAGTTTTTCGTAGAGTACATCATGGAAAAGGGCAAAGAACTCTTCAGGGACTTATTAATACTTCTATTCGGGCTTACCGGGATAGCCTGGTTTTTCTATTCATTTTCGGTGATGCATCCACTAACTATTGAAGAACTCACCCATTCAAAAGACCGGATCGTTGAAAAAGCGGATTCGGTATTCCAAAGCTGGCAATTTAAACCGGTAGAATTTCACCCCCAGGCAAGTTTTGATGTTTCCGGAAGTGTCATTGATTCCCTGCAAAAAAAATGGGGAGTCAAAGAATTTAAACAACAAGTAGTGGATTCTGAATTTCTCATAGATTTGCCACTTATACGGTGGGAGGTTTCAGAATTCAACACAGAAAATGACGAAACTGAAATCGAAGCTACCATAGGATTGACTCCCGATGGACGCGTGGTCAGTTTCTCTGCAAGCACGGAGTTAATTACGAACCAACGGCCTTTTAACAGGTACGCGGTACGACATGTTTTCCAGGATCAGGTAGAAAATTACAGCCGCGGATTAGAAGATTCGCTCATTACCGGTTTAACCAATTACCAGCATTTTACATCCGGTTCACAGAGCAGCAATGAACAGGAAGGAAGAATTATAGATCAGCTCAGAGAACTAAGGGGAGAAGATGAAGCCCGCTATTACTCGATGGATAATATCTGGGATCTTTCAAAATTTTATTTGAACCGAACTGTATGGCGTAATTATGATCTGGAACAAGATTCTGTCAAGATCATGGATGAAGGAGGGATCCGTTTTGCACGCACATTTTATACCACTCAGGATTCCCTCTCCGACATCAGGGTAAACCTTACCATGGATGTGATGCCGGCCGGCTCCATCAAGTCCCTGGATTTTACCATTTCCCCTGCTTTTTCTGCGGATAACGATGCCTTAACAGGTATCCTGGAAAGTATTTCTCTCTTCCTTATTTTAACTTTTGTTATTTGGCTGCTATTTGTGTTTTACCTGCGCATAAAAGCCCGCGCCATTGATACCAGGCCAGCTATGATCATAGCCGTTGTGGCCGGGTTTATCGTACCCGGATTTTGGATACTCCAGTTTATCTATGACTTTGGGTTCATATTTGGAGAAACCAACACCAATCAAATAATAAATGGGTTGATGCTGATTGCGGTATTGGGAGCGATCAGTGCAATGGGGTTTTTTGTAATGACAGCCGTTAGTGATTCCATTACCCGACAATACTGGCCCCAGAAATTGAAGACGTGGGATTTAGTCCGCCGCGGACTGTTTGTGAATAAACCGGTAGGCTGGGCAATTATTAATGCTATTAGCCTGGGTGGATTTTTAGCAGGTTCAGTTGGTCTCTTTTTAATGGTGATCCCCGGCTCATACATTTCTGCTGGAACCGGTTTAATATCGGATAATTACTTTCTTCCCTCCATTGCAAACCTGATGGTTACCGCAATGATGGTGTTAGTGATTGTGGTTCCAATCTTTCTGATTATCGGTAATCAAGTTAAAGGTGTAATAAAGCGAGAGTGGGTGATCCCGGCCTTAAGTGCATTTTTATTCGGATTGCTGAATTTCCTTCCATTTTCTATTGAACCTGATCTTATAGACCGAGCCATGGGAGTAGTCTTTGGGCTTATTCTCGGCTATTTCTATATCCGTTACGATATTCTGACCATCGTATTTGGCTTTTTCATCTTTTTGAATCTGCTTTCAACCTCTAAAGGATGGGTGATGGAGGGTTCGCCTGATGCCAATGCCTTTTATCTCTTCGTATTAGTTGTAATCACATTGTCCGGACTTGGTATTTATTTTATTGCAAAAGGAAGTGACCGAAAAGAGCTTCCCGAGTATGTTCCGGCTTACATTGAAGATCAGGCAAAAGAACAGCGGCTAAAACAAGAGCTTTCCATAGCGCGAGTGGTTCAGCAAGCTTTTCTTCCGTCCAAAATTCACCATCTTCCCGGAATAGATATAGCCGGGGTTTGTATTCCCGCCCAGGAAACCGGCGGTGATTATTATGATATGATCTCGCTTGGTGAGCAGCGAACCGCTATCGCCATTGGCGATGTGAGCGGAAAGGGAATTAGGGCAGCATTTTATATGACGTTCACAAAAGGAGTACTGCACAGTTTAAGTACCTTGATCTTATCCCCTGTAGAATTGTTGAATCAGCTGAATAGATTATTCAAGGAAAATGCCACACGAGGCACATTCATATCTATGATCTATGGAATTCTGGAAGCAGATAAGCGCAAATTCACCTTTGCCAGGGCTGGGCATAACCCTATGCTTGTAATTCGGAGTAATGGGGATACCGAGTGGCTGAAACCGGGTGGTGTGGGTATAGGGATGACGAACGGAGACAATTTTTTAAAATGTACGCAAGAAGCCAGTTTGAAGCTAAAAGAAGGGGATGTCGTAATTCTCTATACGGATGGTATTACTGAAATGCTGAATTCCGGGAACCATTTTTATGGGGAAGATCGATTGGAAAGATTGGTAAAAGGAGTTCGAAAAGCTTCCTCAGAAAAGATACTGGAGATCATTGTGGATGATGTCAACGAGTTCAAAGGTATGGCCAGGCAACATGATGATATGACGCTCGTGATCATAAAAGCTGATGCTTCTGTAAATCAGTAGAGTTAAATAACGTGAGTTCGACATAAGGATACTAAAAAACGTGAATTCGGGATAAAGAATGTTAGAATAGAATAGCTGCAAGATCCGTCTGGCTGATTGATGATACAGCCGCAGGGTGCTCTGGATTAGGATACGACCTGAACGGGGGTGCCCAAACCAGGCAATCGGTCAGATGGACCTGGAGCCATCAGACCGAGGGGCAGGGCAAACAGCCACGGATTCGATCTGATGGAAACCCCATCTGATCGATGGTGCAGGCGCAGGATGTTGGATTAGGTTAAGAACAAGCTTGAGTACCCCTAAGTATCTATTTTTATCCTTTTAACTTAATTCTTATCTCGAACTGACGTTAAATCAGAATAACCCTTAATATCTTCTTTGGCAATTCGTATTATTAGCCAAACTAATCACGTATTTAATATGAGTCTCAGTCAGTCGGTAGAAGATTATTTGAAGGCGATTTATGTGTTGCAATCGGAAGGAGAAGCCGCAAGTACCACAAATATTGCGAAAGCACTTGATGTCTCTTCGGCATCAGTCACCAATATGGTGAAGCGTCTGGCTAAGATGAAGCTATTGGAGCATGAATCTTACAAAGGGGCTAAGCTTACGCCGGCTGGAGTTAAAATTGCCCTGGAAGTTCTTCGTCATCACCGGTTGTTAGAATTGTATCTAAAAGATGTGATGGGCTATTCCTGGGATGAAGTTCATGAAGAAGCCGAAAATCTTGAACACCATATTTCAGAACAGTTTGAGGATCGTATAGCTGAATTACTTAATCACCCAACCCACGATCCCCATGGCGATCCCATTCCCACCAAAGACGGTGTGATGCCGGAGATGGCTCAGCTTTCTATTTTAGAAGCCGACCAGGGAGTCCCGTACATTATCGGAAGGGTGAAAGATCAGGACCCGCAATTGCTTCGGTATCTCGAAAAGATCGGGGTGATACCCGGAGTAAAGATTGAAGTGCTTGAAAAGACCCCGTTTCATGGCCCGGTTAAAATTCGGATCGAAGAGGAAGAAGAGCAGGTGTTAGGTTTTGCCGTTGCCAGCGAAGTATATCTGGTGGAAAAATAAACCACTGGAATACTTTAAATACGTATGTCGATACCGGATCGGTGCATTTGTTCTTTAAGATCTTTGATCTTGATTTCCTTAAAGTGAAAAATACTGGCGGCCAGTACAGCATCAACATTTGCCAGTTTTATAGCATCTATACAGTGCTCAATGGAACCGGCTCCGCCACTTGCGATCACTGGGATGCGGACAAGTTTATTTACCTTTTCCAGTAATTCAATATCAAAGCCGGATTTGGTTCCGTCACGATCCATGCTGGTCAGCAGGATCTCGCCGGCGCCTCTTTCTTCTAGTTCCTGCATCCATTCCAGGGCATCCAGGCCGGTGTCTTCCGTTCCGCCTTTGATATACACATTCCATGAATCACCATTCTTTTTGGCATCAACAGCAGCTACAATAGCTTGGGCTCCGAACGTGGCAGATGCTTTATTTATGAGATACGGATCTTTTACTACGCTGCTGTTCAACGAAACTTTATCCGCTCCGGATTTAAGCAGTTCTTCAATTTCATCAACGGTCTTGATCCCACCGCCTACGGTAAACGGAATATTGATCTCAGCAGCTATTCTCTTGACGAGTTCAACCAATGTCTTACGCTTTTCCAGGGTAGCGGTGATATCCAGAAAAACGAGCTCATCAGCACCTTCCTCGCTGTAGCGTTTGGCAAGCTCAACCGGGTCGCCGGCATCTCGAAGTCCTTCAAAATTGACGCCTTTCACGGTGCGCCCGTTCTTGATATCCAGACAGGGAATAATTCGTTTCGTTAGCATATACATCTATAGATTCCGTTCCACAGCTTTGTTGTATTTGGCTGTGAAAAACTTCACAAGGAATATAAAAAATTATTGAGAAGGGTTTTTTGAAATGATAACTGATCAATTGTTGAAAGCAGCCATCTCCTTAAGCGAGATTCTGTTTTCGTAATAAGCCTTGCCCACCACCACAGCATCTATATCAGCCTCATTCAGTTTTCGGAGGTCATCATGTGAAGAAACACCACCCGAAGCTATGACCCGGATCTGTGGGAAATTTCTTTTTAAGGAGTTATAAAGTTCGAAATTTGGGCCTGAAAGCGTTCCGTCTTTAGAAATATCGGTACAAAGAACTTCCTGCAAACCATGTTCGATCATTCGGCTCAAAAATGAATCTACTGATTCTTCTGCTGTCTCCAGCCAGCCGGAGTAGGCAATCTTCCCATTCCTTAGGTCCATACCCAGGATCATATTTTCGGAATATTTTTCCAATGATTTCAGCCAATCTTTCTCATTTTTGATGGCCATAGAACTGCAGATTACTTTAGAAAGCCCTGCGCCCAGCAGCATTTCTACATCTTCAAATGTGCGAATACCGCCCCCGGTCTGAATTGAAATTCTCAGTTCTGTGATGATTTCCTTAATATGTGGCAGATTCACAAACTTCCCTTCTTTGGCGCCGTTCAGGTCAACCACATGAATATGATCAAATCCGGCTTCCTTAAACTTTTTTGCCTGATCTAACGGGGATTTATCGTAAACAGTAACTTCTTCATACGATCCTTTGTGAAGACGAACAGCCTGTCCGTTTAAAAGATCGATGGCGGGAATCGTTTGCATAAAACTTTTTTGTTGCAAAGGTAGGGGTTAACAGACTGATAATCAGTTAATACTTCAGATTGAATTCGCTCGAAGCTTTACATGTATGCTGGTTCAAGCGTCTCGCTTGGACGAGTGGTTACTAAGGTGTAGTGTCATTAAACACACCAACAAGCGAGACGCTTAAACAAGTGTTGGTTATGGCATTGTGTCTCCAAAAGCACCACACAAGTGAGACGCTTGTGCTAGTACTATGAGTTGCTTTGTGTTTAGGCGTATAAAAGGAAAGAGCATTAGAGAATCATTATTCATTTGAGATCAGGAACAAATAAAAGCTTACCGTTGTTTGATCGGAGTATTTGATCACCGAAAAAAATAACATGAGCAACGAAGCACACTTTCAGCTGAATAAGCTAACCAAAAGTTACCAAGAGGGAGATAAAACCCGTGCCGTTTTAGATGAGATGAACTTGTCAGTCAAGGAAGGGGAGCTAATTGTACTTTTAGGGCGGTCCGGTTCAGGAAAAAGTACGTTACTGAATTTAGTAAGCGGAATTGATAAGCCGGATTCCGGGGAAGTGGTGATCGGTGGAACAGATCTTGCCAAACTAAATGAAAAAGACCGTACCCTCTTTCGCCGTAAAAATATCGGGTTTGTGTTTCAGTCGTTTAACCTCATAACAACTCTTACCGCTCATGAAAATGTGATTTTACCGCTAAAACTAAAAGGGGTTAGCGACGACGAGACTTTAAGCAAAGCGCAGCAATTTTTGGATGAAGTGGGACTTGGAGATCGCGGTAACAGTTATCCCGATCGGCTTTCAGGAGGTGAACAGCAGCGGGTAGCTATCGCACGGGCGCTGGCTCACGAACCCATGCTGATCTTGGCCGATGAACCTACCGGAAATCTCGATTATGAAACCGGAAAAACGATTCTTGATATCCTCAATAACCTGGTTCGTAAAAACGGCAGAACAATTATTCTTGCTACTCACGACCGTGATATTTGCAATATCGCTGACCGCGTGCTTGAGATCCGGGGCGGAAAGTTAAGGGAAGTATCAATCACAGAAGAAGCCATTCAATAATGAGCAAGCATTCATCTGATCTACTTTGGCTTTCCAGTTTACGATTTTTGCTTCAGCATCCCTGGCATTTTGCTTTGTCTGTTTTGGGGGTGGCGTTAGGAGTTTCTGTGGTGGTATCCATTGATATTTCCAATAGCTCGGCCAAAACTGCCTTTTCCTTATCCACCGAAGCCGTTACCGGAAAAGCAACACATCAAATTCAGGGGGCTGCTGAAGATCTTGATGAAGAAGTATATCAAACCATCAGGATCAATGGAAAGATCCGGAAATCGGCACCGGTAGTTGAAGGATATGCGCGTATAACCGGAGTGAACCGAACTTTCCAGGTTCTGGGTGTTGACCCTATTGCGGAGGCTCCTTTCAGGAATTTTGCCAGTCAGGAAGCAGGGATAGAATTATCAGAATTTATGGCTGGTGAAAATACCGGATTGATTGCCGAATCGGTGGCTCAGGAATTGGAGGTATCCATAGGAGATACTCTGGCTATTTTAGTTGGAGGACGTTCGTTCAGTATCCGGCTAATTGGGCTGATTGATACGCAAGACGACCGCAGCAGGCAAGCACTGGAAAGCCTGTTAGTAGTGGATGTAAGCACTGCCCAACGACTTTTTGATATGCAGGGAAAATTATCCCGAATTGACCTGATCCTCCCGCAGAATGCTGAAGAAAATATCATTCCCGAACTTAAGACCATGCTGCCCGACGGAGCTGATATCATTCGCTCCGATTCCCGAACAGAAACCGTTGAGCAAATGACCCGCGCCTTTGAATTCAACCTTCAGGCGTTGAGTATGCTCGCGTTGTTGGTCGGGATGTTTCTTATTTACAATACCATGACCTTTTCAGTCGTACAGCGACGCCCGCTCATTGGCCGGTTTAGGGCGCTGGGGGTCACCAAGAACGAGATACTCGCCATCGTACTTAAAGAGGCAGTACTGATCGGATTACTTGGAACGGTAACCGGGATGATCTCAGGAATATTTTTGGCACAGGTCTTGGTGAAATTGGTCACGCAGTCGATCAATGATCTGTACTTTGTGTTATCGGTACAGGAATTGACCATTGGGTTTTTTCCCCTTGCCAAAGGTGCATTACTTGGAATCGGGGCTACGTTGATCGCATCCTTTTGGCCGGCGCGTGAGGCTTCACAAGCCGAAGTATCTACAGTTTTGCGTCGTTCGTCGAATGAATCAAAGATCACGAAAAGAATTTTACCCCTGGCCATAATCGGAGTTTCGGCGGGATTGGCAGGTCTTGGGATTTTGCTCATTCCAAATGGCGGGATCGCAGCCGGCTACTCATCACTCTTATTCATGATTGTTGGTTTTTCACTCATAATTCCGATGTTGATCGTTGGGATGGCCAAGGTACTTCGTCCTGTTTTGGGAAAAGTAAATGGATTGATAGGTAAGATGTCGGTGAGGGGAGTGGTTACGGAATTGAGCCGTACTTCCGTTGCTATCGCTGCTTTAGTGGTAGCTGTAGCTGCAACAGTTGGTGTTGGGGTAATGGTGGACAGTTTCAGAACTACGGTGATTTCCTGGCTGGAGTCTCAGTTACAGGCGGATGTGTATGTGCAGCCCCCAAGCTCTGTCTCCAGAAATGCAGACTCCGAGTTGGTTCCTATGCTCGTTGATATTCTGAAGGAAACAGAAGGCGTTGCAGAGTCTCATACCGTACGAAGCGTGGATGTAGGAACTAACAATGGAACCGATAATCTTGTGGCTATCGATCAGGGAGAAGCAGCCCGAAATACCTATCAGCTTAAAGAAGGAAATTCCGGTTTTTGGCAGGATTATACGGAAGAAAATATTCTCATGGTTTCCGAAGTGTATGCCTATAGAAATGAGGTGGGTTTAGGAGATTCCCTTTTCATAGTAACCGACCGGGGAAGGCAAGGCTTTGAAATACGGGCCATTAATTTTGATTATGCTTCCGATATCGGAACCATCACGATCAACCGCGACATCTACAATCAATATTTTGAAGATGAGGCGATCTCAGGATTAGCTTTATATGCCGAAGATGGGGTTGAAGTCGATGAGTTGGTGGAACGGCTACGGGAACGATCGGAAGGCCTGCAGGAAGTATTTATTCGATCGAACAAGGGACTGAGAGAAGCGTCTATAGAGATTTTTGACCGTACGTTCACGGTAACTGTTGTCCTTAGAATGCTGGCTATTCTTGTAGCCTTTATTGGAGTTTTAAGTGCATTGATGGCTCTTCAGCTCGAACGCTCAAGAGAACTGGCCGTATTAAGGGCTAATGGAATGACCCCCGGTCAGCTCTGGAATTATGTGATCACACAAACCGGAGTGATGGGAGTAATGGCAGGAATTCTTTCCGTTCCACTCGGAATATTGATGGCCTATATTTTGGTGTATGTGATTAATCTCCGTTCATTCGGATGGACGCTTCAGTTTATGATATCATCTGAAGTACTGATTCAGGCAATGGCCTTGGCTGTGGTTGCCGCATTGCTTGCCGGGATATATCCATCCTGGAAAATGGCCAAAACAAATCCTGCCGATGCATTAAGGAATGAATAAGGCATGTCAGTTAGAAATATTGAAGCTATTATTCATTAGACAAATGATTTTTTTAGTGAAAAGCCTTCCCTTGAGGGAGGTGCCGATCCCGAGTAATCGGGAGAGGCGGAGGGTGCTGGTGCTAAGGAAAAATGGATTTTTATCATTAGTTTTTTTGTCGATCGATTCAAGGTTTTTCAGTCGATGGCAACACCCCTCCCGGCTAAAGCCGTACTCCCCTCAAGGGGAGACTTTTCCTATTTAAATTCTGTTACCGAATCATCAAACATCTATTGAAATGAGAACACTGGAGTCATGAAAAAACTTTACTGGTACATATTGGCAATCACATTCATTGCAGGAATTGTTTGGTTTTGGCCGGAACAAGATCAGGAGATCCGTACGTCCGTTTCTGTTGCTGAAGCTATGGGCGGCGGCGATGATGAAGGATATTTGAGAGCCACAGGTCCGCGCGAATTTACATTTCCTGACGATCACGGTCCGCACCCCGGTTTTAGAACCGAGTGGTGGTACTACACGGGGAATGTATTTACCGAAGAAGGACGACAGTTTGGATATCAGTTCACTATTTTTAGAAACCAGATGAGTCCGCCGGACAACACAACTAATGGTCAGGCTTTCGGTGAGGACTGGGATACCAATCAGCTTTATCTGGGGCACTTCGCCATTTCGGATGTGGAAAACGAGGATCATGTTTTTGAGGAAAGATACAGTCGAGGCGCAGCAGGTTTAGCCGGCGCACAGGTTGAACCTTATCGGATTTGGCTGGAGGATTGGGAAGTCTTGCGGGTGGATGCTGAAAATGCTGACGACAAAAACTTCCCGGTTCGGGTGACGGCCGAAATGGAAACCGGATCGAAAATAGAGCTCACTATCACCCCTGCAAAACCATTAGTATTGCAAGGAGAAGAAGGATATGATAAAAAGGGTGCTGAAGAAGGTAATGCCTCTTATTATCTGGCTTTTACCCGCATGGATACAGAGGGACTGATCACCAAAAACGGAGAAGAATATCAGGTTTCAGGCTCAAGCTGGATGGATCATGAATGGAGCACTTCGGCTTTGGATGAAAGTCAGGAAGGATGGGACTGGTTTTCCCTTCAACTTTCTAACGGTTATGATCTGATGTACTATCAGTTGAGAAATGGTGATGGTTCAGTCAGTGACTTTACGACCGGCTCCTTCATCGATCCCGAGGGAAATAAAACCATTATAAATCCTGAAGAAGTGAAGTTGGAAGTTTTGAATACCTGGGAAAGTCCGCACAGCAGATCCGTATATCCTTCGCAATGGGTCATGAAGATCCCAAAGCTTGATCTGGAGTTAGAATTAGCTACACTTTTTTCCGATCAGGAGATGGATGTCTCGGTGCGGTATTTTGAGGGCACATTGGGAGTTTCTGGTGAAATGAATGGGCAGCAAATAGGAGGGAATGGTTTTATTGAAATGACAGGGTATGAAGAAGATCAGGTGCAAGCCTCAAGGTTCAAGTAGCAAGTGTCACACTTTTCACTTTTGCTCTTTCACCTTTCACTTAAACCCAATGTTAATTTTCAGAAAATACGTTGTTTGGGTGGGATAAATTGGAGAACTTGGCACCCGCAAAACGTAAACAGGATTTATATTTAAGCATGGCTGACATCAAAACGATTACCCCAAAGGATTACGAATTTTTGATCGAACTGGAAGAATTGATCTACGAGCGAAAAGAAGAGATGCCTGACGGTTCCTATACTACTTCCATGTTTAAAAAAGGAATCGATAAGATTGCTCAGAAAGTAGGAGAAGAAGCTGTGGAAACGGTGATCGCTTCAAAAAATAAAAAGGATAAAGAGACCATCAATGAGGCTGCTGACCTGGTCTTCCATCTGATGTTGCTGCTTGCAGAGAAAGAAATTCCATTGCACAAAGTCATTAAGAAGCTTCGAAAACGCCATAGCAAAGGCACTCATAAACATATTGGGGAATAAGAAATTGGCTATTCGTTAATAGTTATTGGTGGGTTGCCAGATAATGGTATTCCGAATAACTATTTAACAAATAACCATTAACCATATTTTAACAGCTCCCACCTTCTTTGTATCTTTGGTGCTTAAAGTGAGACGCACCTATACCCTGTTCAATCCATGAATAACATTCGAAATTTTTGCATTATTGCCCATATTGACCATGGGAAATCAACCTTAGCAGACCGACTTCTTCAGTTAACCGGCGCCATAAGCGAACGGGATATGAAAGAGCAAATGCTGGATGATATGGATCTGGAACGTGAGCGTGGTATTACCATTAAAAGCCATGCCATTCGTATGGACTATAAAAGTCCAGGTGGCGAAACCTATATTTTTAACCTGATCGATACTCCCGGCCACGTTGATTTTGCCTATGAAGTTTCCCGTGCCCTCAAGGCTTGTGAAGGGGCTATTTTGGTGGTGGATGCTGCCCAGGGCATTGAAGCACAAACCATTTCTAATCTCTATCAGGCCATTGATCAAAATCTGGAGATCATTCCGGTATTGAACAAAATTGACCTTCCCGGAGCTGATCCGGAAGGCATTGGCCAGCAGATCGTTGACCTCATTGGATGCGAATACGAAGACATCCTGCATGTGTCAGGCAAAACCGGCGAAGGCGTCGATAAGCTATTGGAAGAGATTGTAGAGAAAGTTCCCGGCCCAAAAAGGGAGGAAGAAAAGCCGCTGCGTGCACTTATATTTGATTCTGTATTCAACACCTATCGCGGCTCAATAGCCTACGTCAGGGTTATGGAAGGCGTACTTCGAAAAGGAGACCTCTTCAAATTCATGTCGAATCTTGAAGAATATAATGCCGAAGAGATCGGGTATCTGAAAATGAAACAGGAGCCCACCAAAGAATTGCATGCCGGCGAAGTAGGATATGTGATTGGAAGTGTGAAATCACTTCAGGATGTACGTGTAGGTGATACGATCACCAAAGTAGATAATCCTGCCAAAGAACCGATTCCGGGTTACAAGGAAGTAAAGCCGATGGTTTTCAGCGGGATCTTTCCAACCAATGCGGAAGACTTTGAAGACCTTCGTGCTGCCCTTGAGAAACTTCAGTTGAATGATGCTTCTTTGACCTACGAACCCGAAACTTCCAAAGCGCTTGGTTTTGGATTCCGTGCAGGATTTCTTGGGCTTCTTCATATGGAAATTGTACAGGAACGCCTTGATCGGGAATTTGATATTGATATTATCACTACGGTTCCCAACGTACAGTATGAAGTGGAACTGATAGAGAAAAACAAGAGAATTGAGGTAGATAATCCAAGCCAGATGCCCGGTACCGGAGATATCGAAGCTATTTATGAACCCTATATCAAAGCGAGTATCATTACTCCGGCCGACTATATCGGTCCGGTCATGAAGTTATGCCAGGAACGACGGGGTATTTATGTAAATCAGCTGTTTATGCAAAATAATCGGGTTGAAATTACGTATGAACTACCAATGGCGGAAGTAGTATTTGATTTTTACGACCGACTTAAATCCGGAACGAGAGGATATGCCTCTTTGGATTATGAATTTATTGAATACCGAAAAGGCGATCTTGTCCGTTTGGATATCATGCTGAATGGCGATCAGGTGGATGCACTTTCAAGTATCACCCATCGTGATAAGGCCTATTACCTGGGAAGAAAAGTTTGTGCAAAATTAAAGGAACTTATTCCTCAGCAACAGTTTGAAGTAGCAGTACAGGCGGCGATCGGAAACCGCATTATTGCACGTGATACCGTGCGGGCTATGCGTAAAGATGTTACGGCGAAATGTTACGGCGGTGATATCTCCCGAAAACGAAAGTTGCTTGAGAAACAGAAAGAAGGTAAAAAACGTATGAAACAGGTAGGGACGGTAGAAATTCCGCAGGAAGCATTCCTTGCCGTACTATCTATGGATGAAGACGACAGATAAAGCTATGCAAAAATTAATGAAACGAATATTATTTTTTTTCATCATGATGGTGATGATATCAACAGCCGCACAGGCACAATTTGAGGAACCCGTGATCAAAAAAGTAAGTAATGAAGACCGGGCCGATTTTCAGCGACAGTTTGCTGATATAAAATGGACCGGGCAGGGATTCCGGTTCAATGAATTGGACCGGATGCCTGCCATTGAGATCAGGGCCGTTTTGCAAAGTGCCTATGGTGATCCTACCCAAACAGTGGAAGATATCATCGAAAAAGACGGGTATCTTCGGGATGGGAAGTCTATTCAATTTGAATACTGGTTTATCATCGACGGTTATATCCCTATGATGGTTTTGGATCTGGAAGGTCCTTTCGACAATGGCTTGGTATATGTTGGAGCCAGCAGGTACGTTGATCTGATGCCTGCCGTTAAACGCACTTTAACGAAAGAATTGAGGGAAGCATCCCCCAAAGAATACGTTGACTATTTTTACTCTCCCGAAAGAGGACAATGGTTTAAAGTTTCTTACGAATCGGGCGAATATAAAAAAGAGGAAATCAAACAACCCTCGCATATAAACATTAAATAAGCACATCTTGGAAGACAAAAAGGATCAAAACGATCAGGGCATAAGCTCGTACTGGCAAAGAAAGAAGGACAAAAAAGAAGAAGAAAATAAAAAAGCGAAATCCTGGCTTCGTGAATGGGTAGATGCTATTGTTTTCGCTTTTATAGCCGCAGCGCTGCTTCGGGCATTTCTATTTGGGTCATATAAGATTCCAACTCCCTCTATGGAGAAAACCCTGATGACGGGGGATCTGCTTATTGTTTCAAACATAACGTATGGACCCAGAACGCCTATGGCTATATGTGTTCCTTTCATACAGGGTTGGTGTGTTCCCGGAGTTAAACTTCCTTCAACACGACTTCCCGGATTCAGAGATATTGAACGAAACGACATTTTTGTATTCAATGTACCTTGGGAAGTGAAGCCGGTCTCCCAAAAAACCAATTATATAAAACGTGCTGTTGCCATAGCCGGAGACACCATCTCCATTCAGGACAAAGTGTTGTATATAAACGGTGAACCGGAGAAGAACCACCCGGGAGTGCAAAAACATTATGTGCTTAGAATGGCAGACCGGGTACGTCTAAGTACTGCCAAGATGGAATCGGTAGGAGGAGAATTGATCGGCTATAACAATCAGGATACGTATATTGTGAATATGTCAGATGAAGTAGCTGAAACGGTTCAGGGCTGGGCCGAGTTAGACACCATGTATCTGAATGTAAATGATGTGGGAGCGGTAGATAGAAATTATGTTCAAAGCCAGGGCGATTTCTCCAAGGCCTTCAATAATCCCGATCAAATGCCTGAGATTGTAGTTCCTTTTGAAGGACAGGAGATAGAGATAACCAATGATAATTGGTACATCTATAAAGATATTATTGAACGTTACGAACGCAATGAATTACGCAGAGAAGGCGGAACGATCTTTATCAACGGGGAGGAAACGAATTCCTACACCATTAAGCAGGATTACTATTTCGGAATGGGTGATAATCGTGATAACAGCCAGGATTCCCGTTTCTGGGGATTTGTGCCTGAAGATCACGTTATTGGGAAAGCAGCGCTGGTTTGGTTCTCAACCGACAACTTCGTACCCCGTTTTGAACGAATATTCACGGTAATTAAGTAGAACTCAGTAAAACCTGAATTATGAGTTCTGAGTTCTGACTACTTTAACTCTTCGCCATCGTTTTGCCTTTGGGAGCTCCTTCCCGGATGGCCAGCTGACCGCAACCGGCATCAATATCATCTCCGCGGCTTCTGCGAACCGTAGCACGTACATCGTTTTTGATGAGCTCTCGCATGAAATCGTTAAGTCGTTCTTCTCTGGCACGTTTTAATTCTACACCGGCCACATTGTTATACATGATGATATTCACCTTGCTTGGAACCCACTTCACGATCTTGGCAAGATCACGTGCGTCCTGAGGACTGTCGTTGAAATTATCAAACAGCAGGTATTCGTAGGTGATTGATTTATCTGTGGCTTTGTGGTAATGCTTTACGGCATCTTCCAGGCTCTCCAGATTCATCGAACTGTTGATAGGCATAATCTTATCCCTCTTCTCATCGGTAGGTGCGTGAAGGGAAATAGCCAGATTGAATTCCTCCTGATCATCGGCCAGCTTTTTGATCTGTTTGGTCAGCCCGACGGTAGAAACAGTAATCCGTTTCGGGGAAAGCTCAATACTCAGCGGATCTGAAATGATATGGGCTGAATGTACGATCGCTTTGTAATTGTGAAGCGGTTCACCCATCCCCATGTACACAATATTGGTGATCTTCTTGCCGTATTTTTCTTCGGCGAGCTCATTGATGTATTGCACCTGATCTACAATTTCACCGTGCGTCAGGTTTCTGAACAGCCCCATTTTTCCAGTGGCACAAAATGCACATCCGAATACACATCCAACTTGTGAGGAGACACAAACCGTCAATCTCCGTGCAGCTCCATCCGCAAAGAAATCCGGGATCAGGACGGCTTCGATCTTATATTCTTCTTCCGGGTCATTTAGCTGGAACAAGAATTTAATGGTTCCGTCTTTACTTTCTTGCTGCTGAACCGGTTTGATCCGGTTTACAGTAGCGATATCCCGCAGCTTCTCACGCAGGTCTTTGGAAAGATTTGTCATATCCTCGAAATCAGAAACCCCTTTCTGATACATCCATTGAAAGATCTGATCTGCCCGGAAGCTTTGCAGACCAAGTTCAGAACAAAAATGATTTAATTCGTCTTTAGTGAGTGCTTTGAGATCGGTTTTTTGGGTCGCTTCAGTAGTTTTCATATCCTGTAAAGATACGAATTAGCTTGTCTAACATCGAACGGACAAATACTACCTGATGCAACCCTGGAAACCTTCCTAAATATCTGCTAAAACCTGGTCTATTCTATGATTCACGTATTGTAAGTGTGCCCGGTTGTATCGGTCACTTGAATTTTCCAGAACAGATTCTACATCTTTTTTGAGTAAATGAAGTTGTTCAAAAAGCAGCGCCCTGATATCAGATTGCTGTATGTGGAAATCAGTTCGGAGTTCCTTGTAATAGATCTCGGGACGGTAATCTCCGGGAGGGTTACCTGCTGTTGCTTCAGCTTCCAAAAGGAGGAAGCTAACCTGATCTAACCAGGCATTTTGTAAGTTCCGCCGATAGGTATCGATCTCAGAATTCTGATCAAGTTCACTCCAGACACTGTTTCGCAGATCGTCCAGCATTTCGGCAGGTCCATATGCTTCTTCACCGATAGTTGCATATTGCTCTACGAGTCTTTCCAAACGGTGTGGGGAAAGGAGTGCTTTGAGCCCTGCTGACTGGAACCATCGAATACGTTCTACCACTCCAACATGTTCAAACCTGCGTAGTAGATCTGTGTCTATCAACCATTCAGGAGTAGCAAAAAGGTGCTCATCTAAAAATTCCATTGAACGACGCTGTTCTTCTTGTGTGATTTCTGTGTACACAACTCCGGGCTGACCATAGGTTTTGAGTTCTTCTACAGAACCACCGATGGCCGCTATCACTCTTTCGGTAAGGCGGCCCCACTGCATATACATTTGCATGTAACGCATCATAACTTCTTCATAATTCTGTCCTTCAACACCGATCCAGTCAACCAGATTTGGTACAACTCTATGAAGATTCTTCATTCCAAGTTCACTGGCCCGAACCCAGTCGTCACCAATTGATTCTGTAATTTGTGTAGGGTCAAAGTCATCACGGCCATAGCCAAATTGTCGCGCAGGATTATCAGCTTGTTCCAAAACCCATTCATCTAAGATCTTCTTTTCCTCTTCTTCAGAATTTGCATCTGGGAATGCGGTATAGGCCCATTTAATTGCCCAAACATCGTATTCACCAACACTTCGATGAACTCTTACATCACCATCTTCGGGTTGTGCTACATAATTATAGCGCGTCCTGCCTACTACGGAAGCTGAATTTCCATATTCTTTAGTGAATTCAGGAGACCGCAACTGCTCAATGGAATAGGCAGTATTTGCTCTTTGATTATGGGGATATCCAAGGGCATGAGCCATTTCATGAGAAACCACGTATTGGAGGTAATTCCCCATTTCTTCAGTAGAAACTTCCAGTTTCTGAACTTCAGGATTTCGGGGACCGGTCTGACTGAGTGAAAGCCAATGCATGCGTTTCATGACATTATGATACATATTCATATGTGCACGGATAGTTTCACCTGATCTGGGATCAATGACATCGGGACCTGCATTTGCAGAGGTTACCGGGTTGGCAACGTAGCGGATCACGGAGTAGCGGGCATCCAGCATACTGAAATCAGGATCATCTTCAGGAGCCATTTCTGCACGTATTGCATTTTTAAAACCAGCAGCTTCAAAAGCCTCTACCCACTGATCTACCCCAGCTTTAAAATAGGGTCTCCATTTTTCCGGTGTTGCAGGATCAATATAAAAGATGATCGGTTTCACGGGTTCAACAAGTTCGCCGCGCTTGTATGCTTCAGGATCTTTTGGTTCCAGTCGGAATCTGGTGACATATTCTTTCATTTTACTGAACTGGGCATCATCTCCGTAGTCTGTTTGTGATACATTGATCATTGCTACTCTTTCATCATATAATCGAGGGCGCATTGGTTCTTTGGGAAGCAATATCATGCTATGATTTACCTCTATTGAAATAGCACCGGTGCGTTCTTGAGATGGCGGTTCAGCGGCTTCGTAAGTCAGTACTGTTCTTACCTCAATATTGGTCGGAAAAGTCTTTGCAAATTCCAGATACGATCGGTTACCATCAAGTCGAGTAATTCGATATTGCTGCCGGTGGCGATTCTGCAAACCGAATGCCTTTGAATCTCCTAAATACAGATCAGTTACATCGATCAGGGAATGCCCATTTTCACTTTTCTGAATATCAAAGGCTTCAATAATAGTAGGGAAATTGGAGTTTTCTACAGCCTGATATATGGGCTTATCTTCACTTGAACTGTTGTCATAAGATACTCCTCTGAGTAAGATCCTGCCATTCTTCTTTTCCCAGCGAACAACTTGTTGCGGTGCAAGACGGTCACCGCCCCAACCCAGTCCTTGAGCGGTTTTGGCAATACGGCTTAATATGATCATGTCTCGCCCAAGAAGAGAATCAGGAATCTCATAGAACAACTTACCCTCGGAATTGTGGATGGTAAAAAGACCGTCTGGTTCTGTTAGGTTAGAAGCAGGTTGATTCACATTCTGCTGGCTTCCGGTTGCTTTGGGAGTACTGCAGGCAGCTAAAATTGAAAAGGTAAGAAATAGAAAAGTAGCACTGACAAAAAATGGTAGCTTTAGATATCGCATATAGATTCAGACTGAGTTTAGAGTATGCGATTAGATACTCATTAAAGTCTGAATTCTCAAAAAAAGTACATTTTTTTACGAAGATGTCGGACAGCCACATTTAACAGAATAGAAAGAAAAACCAATCAGTTTTTTGCCTTGCGGTTTTGCTGACGGGCTTCATTTCTATCCTTGAAGTACATATTAAGCATTAGCTTTTCAAACTTATCCTGCTGTTCTTCATTTAAGAGCTCTTTTACCTCGGTCATGTGGTTATACAATAATCCTTCAATATTTTCATACTGTTCAGTAAGTAAGTTGCGCAGTGAATCCCGCTTCTGCTCATTATCAGCTTCTTCACTCATGATGAACTCAAAGTAAACGCGACGGTTTTTCTCAAGACTGTCCCTGAAAGTGCGAATTTCACGGTAGTGTCCCCGACGCATATCGGTGATCGATTCTGCCTGATCATCGTTCAACCCGATCTTCTCTTTCATGTATTCCTGCATAGAGCCCCTGTCGTGATCGGAACTACGATAATTTCTCCGGTCGTGATCAGATTGGTTGATCCAGATTGTGAACAAGGTGGCAGCATTAAGCACGATCATAATGACCAGACCGGTTAGCGCCCAGCGGTATTTTTTTCCAATGTCCATATTAATCTTCTTCAAAGTTTTCATAATAACTCAGGTCAAACACCTGATATTCGTAAGCCATTTCGTCAATAAATTCTTCTTGCTGTACGTCATCCTGCACAAACATATTATCATAAAATGTGAATGAAGCGACATTAAGAGAAAGGAATAAAACCACGGCTGCCATAGAAAAGGCAAAGCCAAAACTGAAGGATTCTTCATGCTCAGTTTGATCCCTGTTTTCCAGCTTTGCCGAAAGCCTGCTGTAAAAAAATGGGTCTGTTTTGGCGGGTGCCAATCCGTCCAGTGCATTCATGGTCTTATCCACTTCCCGGTCTATGTTATTTTGGCTTTTCATGATCAATCGATTTCGTTTTGTTGGTAATAAGAGAACAATTGTTTTTTCAGGTTTTCTTTGGCCCGGTAGATTAGTGACTCTACCGCAGGGATACTAAGCTCCATTACATCGGCTACTTCCTGGTAACTCAATCCTTCTACTTTTTGCAAGGTAAAGGCTACACGCTGTTTCTCGGTCAGTTTTTCAATTTCCCTGAATAGAATCTGTGCCCGTTCTTTGTTTTCCAGCTCTACACCGGGATGCATAAACTCAGACGGATCCGCTTCATTATCAGGTTCATTAAAAAGTGAGCTCAGTGCTTCAAAGAACCCGGCTCTCTTTTTTCGCTTGCGATACCGTATTAACTCCAGCGATTTCGTAACGGCAATGCGATAGATCCAGGTAGAAAGCGATGCATCTTCCCGGAAGTCACCGATAGAATCAAAAACCTGGATAAAAACCTCTTGCGAAACATCTTCAGCATCGTGTGGGTTTCGTAAAAACCCTAAGCAAGTATTATAAACCCGGTCTTTATGTTCATTAACCAGTTGTTTAAAGGCTCCTTCATCCCGCTCTTCAAGTTGTTCTATAAAACCTGATTCTTCGATCTGTTTTGCTTTTATATGTATTGCTGTTCCTTTGTTGAGGTGCATTATACTAACCGTGGAGGTGAAATAAAATGCAGGGATGTTACTCCCTGCATTTTGAACTAAGCTACTTCATTCCAAAACGAGGCTGTCGTTTCATGGAATTTTGTTGGTGTACATCAAACTTGATACGCTGTTCTTCAGTCAGTAATTCACGAATTTGTTGCTGATGGCTTGTTCTCATCACCATCATAGCGGTTTTCAATTTTCCGATCTCTTCAATAAGTGCATGTACTGCATCCTCATCATAATCATCAGCCATTCTTAGCGTTCGCAATTGAGCATTTTTTTCCTGAATGTTATTCCTGAGGGGAATCATACCTTTTTGGCCCTTTAGGTGTATCTCTTCGACCTTAGCTCTTTGTTCGTCAGTCAGGTTTAACTTAGCCAGCATGCGGTGCTGATTTTGGCCTTGTCTTTCAGCGCGATTCATCATTTGTTCCTGAGAATCACCTTTAGCACGGTTCTGCATTTTGTTACGCTGCTGGGCTGAAACGTCAATAGTTAATACGATCAATAAAGTTGATAAAACGGATACTTTGATAATGTTTTTCATGGGTGTGCTCCACATCTAATTTGTGTTCACTAAGTTAGATGCCGGTCATTTGAAAAACCTTCGGGAGAAAAAGATCAGCAATCAGAAATAGAGGATCTTCCGTTTAGTTCATCCTTTAAATTCTTCCATTCAGGTAAAAATTTACTCATGAAAGCATAGAAACGTTTGTTGTGCAGCCGTTCAAGCAAATGGACCATCTCGTGCACTACAACATATTCCAGTAATTCCGGACGTTTTTTTGCAAGTTCCAGATTCAGCCATATCCGCCGATCCCTGATGTTGCACGTACCCCACCGGGTTTTCATCAACTTCACCCCAAACTCTTTTACCTGGACTCCCATTGGCTTTTCCCACTTTTCGATCAGCAGCGGGATCTCTTCTTTAAGTCTGGCTCTGTACCATTCCTTCAATACCGATGATCGTTTTTCTTTTGTTGAACCTGAGCGAACCTGAAGAATCAGCGTACCTTCATCACTGACAAAAACCTTGGGTGCTTCATTTTTCTCGATGATCAGAAGCTCATACTCCTTCCCCTGAAATAGATGCTTTTCTGTTGACTCAAACAGTAACGGCATTTTTTTGGGAACTTCTCTGTAGTTTGATAGGTGGGTACGTATCCAGCTTAGTTTGCTTTGAATGAACTTGATGACAGAGCTTTCAGGAATTCTGCGAGGTACGGAAACCCGAATTTGCTGTTCCCGGGGATAGACTCTCAGATTGAGGTTTTTCACATTCTTTCGAATGACCAGAATTTCTAATCCCGATATATGTAAATGTTGCTTACTGAAAACCTTTCTTTTTCCCATTGATCAAGCAATCTCAGTTCTCATAGTACACCCTGGCGGCCTTCAATAATACCTCTCCATTTATTCGTTCTTTATAGTCCGGGTTTACATAATTGAATTTTACGATCCCATCAGTGTTTACAATATATACAGCCGGTACAGGCAGCAGGTGATGGTCGTAACCGGAATCTTCTTCAAGGTCCAGCCCGATTGATTTATACCTGTCTATGGTTTCCTGATCTACCTTAAAAGCAATACCAAAAGCCTTGGAAACATTCATTGGGCTATCGGATAATAAAGTGTAGCCTAATTCATTTTTATCCAGGGTAGTCCTTAATTTTTCAGGCTTGTCGGGGCTGATAGCCAGTAATTGATACCCGATCTTGTAAAGCTGTTCTTCGATCTCGTTCAGATCTGAAAGCTGCCGATTGCAATATGGGCACCATCCCCCACGATAAAAGACTAAAATAGAAGGTTTTTGAGAAACCAATTCTTTCAAGCGAACAGTTTCATCATCCATATTCTTTAGTTTAACATCTGGGATCTCAGAGCTTATAAGCAAAGGGTTAACCTCCTTTGCATTTTGGGCGTAGTCCTGGGCAAGGGCAGAGTTAAAAGAGTATAAAGAAATTAAAACTCCGGCAAAAAGAAGAGGAAAAGGTCTATACATCTTGAGTAGGTATTTAATTAATAATTGGTTAATAAGTTTTTTGGAACTGCTATCAGAGCTCACCCTTTATGAAAGTATGTAATTTCAACTGAAATAAGATACTACTATCTATGGAGACCGAAAACATTTACGAACTGACCACCGGAAAACCGGAAGCATGACTGACATCCGCCATTGAAATGCTTCCTGACTTGGTTTTAGCCCTTTAACTGTGTTTCCGGGTTAATTACGATCTGTAGCCCAACTATTGGGAAGCACAAAGTGAAGCCATTATGGCCATTAAAAAGCCTATGATGAGAATGATATTATGATCTCATTCCCGATTCGCACCCTGGATTTCGGTATCAGGAGAGGAGAGAAACTGAATACAGCAATGGAGGCTTTGTCCAATAACTGATCAGAATCTTGTATTTATCACATTATTGTAGATAGAACCAAAATTAAACTCAAAGCCGATAGATCCTCCATAATTATATGAAGTGGCTTGCTGTTTTAGATTTAGAAGACGTTCCTCTTCAGTAAGATCTCCCGCAGCCAGGCTTATTTGATCGTTAATGAGTGAGTACCGTCCATCAAAGAAAATAGACAGGCCTTTAAGTACACGCATATTAACCCGGAAACCCAGGTTTAAACGGTTTTTACTGAAGTCGTGCCAATAAGCTTGTGCATTTAACCAACCGTAAACGCCACCCCAAGGCTGTGTGAAGTCCGCGCGAAATCTCAGTTCATTTCTTAACAGAAATTCCTCATCCTTGTTAAGGATCGTGGTTTCCACATAGTTATATTGTGAAGCGAGCAGGCCATATCGCAGGGTTACTTCTCGGCGATTGTGTTCCCGGTAGGGGAAAAGACTGTATTCAATGGAGGGGGTGGCACCGTAGCTCAGGGCAATATTATTTTGTGTGGATGATTCCAGTCGAGTATAGCCGCCAATGGTCCAGTGATCTCCGAGACTTTTTGCAATCAGTGAAGTTAAATTTTGGTTCTCGGTAATAAATACATCTTCCTTTGTGGAACCATCTTCCAGCTCAGTCCTGAAAACTCTTCGCTCAAAGTTTTGATTAACATCTAAAGTGATCTTCCATTCTTCAGTGATCCTTCTGGCATCAAAACTTCCACCAAACCAATTGTTTGCACGAGATTGTTCTCCACTAAATCTGGTACTGGCTCGAATTGAAAATATCCAGTTGTTCCAGGGATCTGCACTTTCTACATCATCTGTAGCTTCACTTATGGTTCCCGAGAAATTTACATTTAAATCGGACAGAACAGTTCGGTCGGCAAGAAAATAGATCAATCCGAGTTTTACATGTCTTACCAATCGGTTTCGCATCATGTCATTGGTATCCGATTTTGGACTGACGAATTTCAGGGTGTGGGATTTATCGGAGATGTAACCCAACCCAATAAAATTTAACGTGTGTTCCCATCCTCCACTCCCCGTTTTTTGCAGGGTAATCAATAAGTGAAGTTCAGCATCGCTTTGATCTCTCACAAAATTGATGAAGTTGATTTCGGAACGTACAAAGCTTCCGTTGCAGCCGCGACAATCCAGAAACACATTTATGGTTTCTTTCCCTTGATCACTTTCATTCTGTGCGAAAAGAGTTACTGGTACTAATAAAAAAAGTAGAGGTAGAAGTTGCCTTAGGTTCAATGTGCTGAAGATCGATCATTAATAATATATCCACATAAGGTATGAAAACTGCTGCCTAAGCTTTGAAAAAAAGCTTAAAAAGTAAAAATACAGATGTGAAAGTGTGACCTGCAGCTAACCCTTACTTTTTCGGATCAGCTCTAAAGCCAAAAGAAATTATTCTACATTTTTCAGATGCTCATCCAGATACTCGCTGTATGTTCTGTATAAAAGCTGATAACTGGTTTGGTTATAAGCCACACCATGGGCTCCGGGAGGATAGATCCTCAGGTCGGCATCGTTGCCTTCATCAGTAAGAGCTTTTACAAGCTGCATGGTATTTTGCATATGTACATTCTCATCCATGGAGGAATGGGCAATGAACATCTTGCCTTGAAGTTTGGCAGCATGGGGGGTTACGGCACTTTGTGCATAGCCTTCTTCATTGTCTTCCAAAAGCCCCATATATCGTTCGGTGTAGATGGTGTCATATAGTTTCCAGTCGGTGACCGGAGCTCCTACTATGGCCACTTTAAAAATATTGGGATGGGTTAAAATCGCGAAGCTGCTCATATACCCGCCATAACTGTGGCCGCGAATTCCTACACGTTCTCCGTCTATCCAATCGTATTCATCAATCAGGTAATTTGCGGTTTCGGCAAAGTCATGAGCTTCCCAGTGACCAAGATTCTTATAAACAATTTTCTCAAAATTATGACCATAGCCGCCACTACCGCGGTTATTTACATTCACGATCACGTAACCTTCTTGTGCCAGCCATTGTGTCCAGCCACTGCTTTCCCAGGAGTTATACACTCCTTGCGCTCCTGGTCCCCCATAAATATTGAAGAGCAGGGGGTAAGATCGGTTGGGATCGAAGTCTATAGGCTTGATGATAGATCCGTCCAGCTCTTGGCCGTCTGAGGTGGTAAACGAGAACAGCTCTTTGGGAGCATACACCTTATTCTCTACATATTTTGATACGGCAGCATTATCTTCCAGCTTACGGAGTAATTCGCCAGCTGTTGACCAGAGCTCAACCTGACGGGGAGTGTCTTTGCTCGAATATCGATCAATGTAAAACAAGCCATTATCACCCATTGAGATAGAGTGGTTTCCGGGTTCAGCAGTATGCTGTTCTTTTTGTGAACCGTCAAATTTAATGGAGTATAAATGTCGTTCAAGCGGACTTTCTTCAGTTGATGAGTAATAAATAAACTCGGATGAAGGATTTATGGCATGAATATTAGTTACTTCCCAATCCCCATCGGTAACCTGATTGATGACCTCACCGGAATAATTGTATCTGTAGATATGGTTGAATCCATCCCGTTCTGAAACCCAGAAAAACTGTTCCATTTCTTCCGGGAAAAAGAAATAGTGATCGATCCCGGCAAAGAAATCAAAAACGTCGATCCATCCGTTTTCATTTTTTTCTTCCATGATGAGCGTTCCATTTCCAGAGGATGCATCAAAGAAATGAAGTTGCAGGTGATTCTGCGGCCGGTTCATCCAAACGATAGCCAGGGTCCCCGGCTGACTAGTCCAGTAAAATCTTGGCACATATCCATCTTTTAGATCCAGGCCCATCCAGTTATTTTCACCGCTTTCAACATCTACGGTCCCGATCTTAATTTTGGGATTATCGTGTCCTACTTTTGGATATGGAATTTCCACGTATTCTGGATAAGTACCTGAATAATCGGTTGATACAAAAAGCTCTACGTCTCTTTCATCGGTTTGCCAGTAGGCAATATACTTGCTGTCGTGCGACCAGCTCCATGCCTGAGCAAGCCCAAACTCTTCCTCATAAACCCATCCAAAACGACCGTTATAAAAATTTTCAGCACCGGAGTCGGTTAACCGTATTTCTTTTTCTTTATCCAGATCATACACAAAAAGATCACCTTCACGCTCATATCCAACTTTAGATCCATCGGGAGAAAGTTCAGCGGTCATCGCATCTTTTACGAGAACATTCAGCTCACCACTTTCCACTTCATAATAATAGTAGTCCGAAATTCCTGAGCGACGGTAGATCGGACGGAAGTTAGATTGAAAGACGATGAAACGAGAGTCATCTGTCCACTGAAAGGAGTTATATTGAAACGTCTCATTGGTGCCGGGTATGTTGAAATCAGAATTCACAAAAATAAGCCGGTCTTCTTCCGTAGCCGGATTGTAAGATCGGATCTCAGAGGCTCCGGTCTCAGAGTTTCGTTGAGTATAAGAATACTGATCTCCGTCGTTGATCCATACCACATTGCTCGGTCCGTTACTGCCGCTGAGCTGTCCTCCTGCATATAAGGCTTCTTCAAAACTGGTATATCTGTTTTTCTCCTGGGCATGGGTGTTTGCTATAAGTGACGCAATTGTCAGAAACAGAAGTACTAAAATGGAGGTTTGGGATAGTCTTTTCATGGTCTTTCAAAAATGAGTTGTTCAGTGATAATGAGTGAAAGTATAAGTACCGGATTTGTTAACAGGTTTGATAATAAAAAATTGAGTGGCTAATTTCTGAATTTAATGGCTGATCAGAATTTGAAAAGCACTCATAGCTAAAATTGCGAGTGTGACCCAAAGCCCTACTTTTTTGGGTTCACATTTTTCCAGGGCTTGAGGAATCAGGTCGGCAAAAACCATCCAGATCATGGCCCCTGCGGCGAGGCCTAATCCGAACGGTAGGTACTGTTTAAAAACCTCCACAAAAAGAAACGCCGGAATGGCCATTAAAGGCTGGGGCAGGCTTGAAAATATACTCCACCACACGGCTTTAAGTGGAGAAGTACCTTGAGGAACCATCACAAGGCTGATAGCAAGTCCCTCAGGAATGTTATGGACGGCAATGGCTATAGCAATGAAAATCCCGAATTCCATGGTATTCGCAAATGAAACCCCAACACTAACCCCTTCCGCAAAAGAGTGAACAGTCATGATCCCTAAAAACATAAGCATCTGCTTGCGCTTACCGCCAACCAGATCGGTTACTTTAACATCGGAACGACCTTCCATCCAGCGGTTGGCTAATACCACCAATACCACTCCGGTCAACATCCCGGAAATGGTCATCCACTCGCCAACGTTATATCCTTCCCAAATAAGGCTGAAACTGGCAGCGAGCATTAAGCCCGAAGCTGCTGCATTTGATTTTCCCAAAAGAGAGGGAGAAATGTCTTTAATGAAGAAAAAAGGGATTGCCCCCAGTCCCGTAGTTACAGCAGTTAAGGCGGCATATAAAAAAACCTGCATCACAGGTTCGTTTAAAAGATCAAATTCCATTTATATATTATATCAAGCTAATTAAAGACCTAATAATAGATGTATGATCATTAATAAACTATCTAAATAACGTGAATTCGAGATAAGAACTAAGTTAAAAGGACAAAAATGGATGCTTGTGGGCACTTAAGCTTGTTCTTATCCTACTCCAGCATCCGGGACCTGTGTCATCGATCAGATGGGGTTTCCATCAGATCGAAGCCGTGGCTGTTTGCACTGCCTCTCGGTCTGATGGCTCCAAGTCCATCTGACCGATTGTCTGATTAGGGCACCTGCGTCTTTTCCTTAACCTAATCCCACATTCTGTGCCTACACCATCAATCAGCCCATACATCAGACGGATCTTGCAGCTATTCTAACATTCTTTATCTGGAATTCACGTTAAATGAGCAGGTCAACCAAAAGTAAGGGGTGTTTTCAGTTCAAAATTATGCAGATTAAAGAAAGGCAGTTTATTTTTACTTAAGAAGATCAAGACTTTGTTGGGGAATAGCTTAAAACAGATTCACAGAACATTCACCATGAAATGATATATATGATAGCTTTACAGGCTACGATTAACTACTGAACATAAATAAATAATAAATAGCACTATGAAGATAATTAAATACGGAATCTTAGGAGTTATACTGGCTCTGACCGGCACGTTTTCCTCTGAAGTTTTAGCTCAGGATAATACTGAGACAGAAAGAATAGAGGCTTTAAGGGACATGGTTAAAAGCGAATCATTGAATCTGAGTATGCTCATTCATTCGAGAGGAGTATTTTCCTTTAATGAAAATGGCACAAGAACTCTTACAGTGCCAAATGCCCGCCTAAAAGTAGATGGCAAACTGGATGGCGGCTTTAGTTATAACCTGCAATTTGACGCGACTTCAGACAACATTCTTTTAGATGCGATCATCGCTTATGCTATAAATGAACGGACTAATTTTGCCGTAGGAGCGCAAAAACCGGGAATCAGCTATGAGTTTTTAACGGCACCTCACAAATTGGATTTTGTTACCCGAAGTTTTATCGTAACGGCCTTGACCCAAAATAGGGAGCTTGGTGCCAGGTTAAGCGGTAATCTCAACAACGAGTTTAATTACAGTGTTGGTATTTTTAATGGCAACAGACTTGGAGCTAACGACAATAACAAATTCTATTATGTCGGCCGGCTCGGATATAATTCTTCATCTGAAGATGGTTCATTGGTCGTTGGCGTTAACGCGGCTTATGGAGAGCAATCGAATGCCCAGCTTTCTGCCGGTATTTTACCAAATATTGACGGTGAACGGCTTATTTATGGCGGTGATCTGAGATTTGAGAACACCACATTTATTTTTGCTTCAGAGGTCTTGGCAGCTGATCTTGATTACATCGGATTTACTGAGCAGGACAACGTGTTTGGGATGCATGTGACAGGAGGATATAAACTTTCAGAGAGATCCAGGGTGTTGCTCCGTTTTGAAAATCTTGATTCAGAGCTTTTGGGTCCGTTTGTAAATCAGGAGCGGCTTGTATTTGGCTTTTCGCATTTTCCGACAAAACAAACAGGGTTCAGGATCAATTATAACTTCCCTTTGGATAACACCGATTTTTCCAATCACGGATTAGCGCTCAGTTACTATATTGCTTTTTAAAAGAGGAAAGAGCTGAGAAGCAAAGTAGCATAGCATTGATTAAGTTAGGCTCCGATTTTTTAATCGGAGCTTTTTTGTATCCAAAATAGTTTAATGATATATCTATGAGAGGAAGTATTGTTTTATTACGTGATAGAGTCGGAAAACTGGTAGTAAGCGCATTATTTATTCTGCTTACTTCTATAACAGTTTGCGCGCAAATTTCGCAAGAAGACGGGCCCTTTAAAGTTAGTGTAAGCTACAACGGAGATATTTTCACGAACACAACCGGCGGAGCTAACACCGGAACGGTGTATCTGGATAACATTGACGTAAACCTGGAAGCAAACTTTGAAAACCTGCCGTTTGGCTTTTCAGGAACTACCTTTTATGTGTACGGATTGGGGAACCAGGGGAATAGTATTTCTTCATATGCAGGAGATGTCCAGGGCATCAGTAATATTGAGGCAGAGAACTCATGGAGGATATTTGAGTTTTGGGCACAAAAGAAATTCTTTCTTGCAAACAGCTCTATTCTGGTTGGCCTTTACGATATAAACTCAGAATTCAATGCTTTGAATAGCAGCCTTCTGTTTCTGAATAGCTCCAGCGGATTAGATCCCACGATAGCTTTGAGCGGAAAGATGGGGCCTTCAACATTTCCGCATACCTCACTGGCAGTACGTTTAAAAGTGAATGTGTACAAAGGTGTGGTATTTCAGGCTGCAGTTTTAGACGGCGTCCCTTCCAATCCGGAAAACTCAAGAGGCACAAAGGTGTTTTTGAGAGAAGAAGATGGGTTATTTTATATAGGTGAATTGGGGCTTCATTCCTTAAGTAATCAAAACTTACAGATGAGAAACAGAACCGCCCGGCTGCAACAAATTTTAAGTCCCGGTAATGGCTCGGATAACAATATCGGTATCGGAGCCTGGTATTATTCCAGGGAAAAGGATACCTGGGATGGAACCGGATCTGAACATGAGTACGGAGTATATGTTTTGGGTGAGTATGAAGTGTTGAAGAGGGAAGATACATTCCCGAAAAGCATAAAAGTATTTGCCCGGGCAGGATGGTCAAATCCAAAAACGAATATGCTTGACAGTTTTTATGGAGGGGGAATGGTATTCACAGGTTTGTTGCCCTCAAGAACCGATGATGAAACAGGAATTGCCTTTGCACATGCACTGGGGGGCGCCGGTTATATCAACAATACCATGCTTAATTCAAATCGTCCCGAAGAAGCAGAAACCAACATTGAATTTACCCACAAAATTATGCTGAATGACTATGCCGGCATTCAGCCAAATGTGCAATATGTCATCAATCCCGGTTTTGACAGAACACTCGATAATTCCCTGGTAGCCGGAATTCGATTGAACATCGGATTTTAGGAATCTGCCTGTTTTAAGTTTGTGCCCTGCTCATTCCAATCCACCACCTTGATGACAATATAGAGTCCGATCAACACCAATGGGATACTCAGTATTTGTCCCATATTAATGGCCCATTCACTGGCGAAATCAGCTTGTGGTATCTTGGTGTATTCAAGAAAGAACCGCCCGGAAAATAATAAGATCAAAAAGGTTCCAAACAAAGAGCCGCTGGGTGGATTAGACTTATATTTTTTATAGATTGCCCATAGAACTGCAAAAACAATGATGCAAAGCAAAGCCTCATAAAGCATGGTCGGGTGACGAGGGATCATGCCTGCAGGTCCGGGCAAATTTGAAAAAATAATACCCCAGGGAGCATCCGTTTCATGCCCATAGATCTCAGAATTCGTGAAATTCCCCAAACGAATAAAAGCACCACCCACGGCTGTTGGAATTACCACCCGGTCGGCAAGCCACCAGAAATTCATTTTTGGAGTTTTCTTGGCCAGATAATACATGGCAATGACAATCCCGATAGCTGCACCGTGACTTGCCAGTCCGCCGTTCCAAACCGCCAGTACCTGATCTAAATTCCGCAGGTAGTAAGAAGGATCGTAAAAGATAACATGGCCAAGCCTTGCGCCTATTACAGTGCCAACCAGGATCCAGGTAAGGATGTTTTCCATCTCTTCAACCTTACGTCCGGCATCTTTCCACATCCTTACTCCAAACAGGTATCCGGAAACGAAAGCACCTGCAAATAAAACGCCATACCAGCGTGGGGCAATGGGACCGAGTTCAAATATTACAGGGTCAATACCCCAAGTCAGATTATCAAGCAGTGCTAAGATCATAAGGTCGATTGATTGAAAAATTCGTATAGAAAATAAGAAGGTGTGTACGATAAAAAAATTCAATTAAAGAAAGCAGGCATTTTTTGAGAGATCGCGTAAAATTATCACCTCATTTTTTGAACCAAATGCCTATACTTGTAAAACAGATCAACAGGTAGATAAATAAGTATATTTTGCAACAAGATCGCAGATTTGTTCGGCCGCGAAAGCAATTAGTAGAGCTTTTGAAAAAAAAAGGCATAGAAGACCAGCGCGTATTGAATGCCATTGGAAAAATTCCGCGTCATAAGCTGATCGACACAGCCCTTCACACCAAAGCCTACAACGATACAGCCTTGCCCATCGGAATGGGACAAACCATTTCACAGCCTTTTACGGTGGCAGCTCAAACCGAATTATTGGCTATAGAGCCTGGCGACAAGATCCTTGAAATTGGAACCGGTTCAGGATATCAGTGTATGGTTTTATGCGAACTTGGAGCAGAGGTTTATAGCGTGGAACGCCACAGGGATCTATATCACCGGGCCAAAGAAGCGCTTAGGGAATTTGGATATACTGCCATGCTTAAGGTAGGCGATGGCACTTTGGGTTGGTCCACCTATGCTCCTTATGATGGAATTGTTGTAACTGCCGGCGCGCCTGTGGTGCCTGACGATCTGGTGCAGCAGCTTGACATTGGGGGCCGGCTGGTAATTCCAGTCGGTGATGATGAGAAACAAATGATGTTGAGGATCACCCGGGTTTCAGAGAATGAATATGAGCGCGAAGAACTGGCTGATTTTAAATTCGTGCCCCTTATCGGCGAAAAAGGATGGGGAGAAGGATAGTGGCGGAAGAAAAGAAAAACTCCCCCAAAGACACCACCACAATCAAAGAAGCTCCGTTCCTTGCCCTGAAAGGATTTTTGATGGGCTCGGCTGATATTGTGCCCGGTGTGAGTGGGGGTACCATGGCTTTGATTGTAGGTATTTATGAACGGTTGCTCAACGCCATCAAAAGTGTAAACGGGAGATTTATAAAGACACTCTTCTCCTTCAAATGGAAAGAGGCTTTTGGTGAGGTACATTTCTTTTTTTTGGGGATTTTATTTCTTGGGATATTCTCAGCACTCGCCTTTTTCACGAAGGTAGTACCCCTTCAGATATATATGTTCACCCATCCCGAAATTGTATATGGCTTGTTCTTTGGGTTGATCGTAGGCTCCATCTATATCTTGATCAAAGCATTGGAGCGGTTCTCAAAAATAGAACTGGGAATGCTGGTTTTGGGGATGGCTTTCGGAATATGGGTCGTCTCCCTGGTTCCCGTTGATACCCCCGAACATCCGGCCTTTGTATTTTTGAGCGGAAGCATTGCTATCTGTGCTATGATATTACCGGGAATCTCGGGCTCGTACCTTTTGCTCATCATGCGAAAGTACGATTATCTGCTTTCACAGATCGGCAAAATCGGAGGGGTGGAAACCCTGGATGGAATGATGGGCCTGTTGCCGTTTGTGCTGGGAGCCATCGTTGGCTTAGCCGTTTTTTCACGCTTTTTGTCTTGGCTTCTTTCAAAATATCATCCCCAAACCATTGCGGTATTGATCGGTTTTTTGATTGGTTCTTTATATGTGATATGGCCCTATCAGCATCGGGAATTTGTGCAGCAGGTGAGTGTGTCGGAGGTGCAATACATGGATCATCCCAAAGTGCAGGAACTCATGGAAAACCCGCCGGATACCAATCTGCCGGAATATGAACGACTGGGTAAAGTTTCAAATGCGGAGTCAAATTTTGATGAGATGAAACAGGTAGAGATCGAGACGGTTAAAAACAAATTGATAAGATCGGAACCTTATGTTCCGGGCTGGATAGGGGCCAAAGAGGAAGACGATCCCAATGTATGGGGTGGGATGATCGGGATATTAGCAGGAATATTGATGGTAGGCGGTTTGGAACGGCTTCGGGAAAAATAACCAGGCACAGGCCGCTGGTTCGTTATACAACTTTATTTTCAGAGATGATGGAACATTATCATCCGCTAACTTATTTTATTAATAGAGTTATCAATCAAAAAGGAGAGTCATGGATATCAAACGAGTTTTAATTCCCACCGATCTATCCGAAAAATCCAATGCAGCCTTAGCATCTGCAGATCTGTTCATTGACAGGTTTGATTGCATGGTAGATCTCATGCATGTCATTCCCTTATCGAAATATCTGGGCGACAGCTTTGATAAGATCGGGGTGCCCCTGAATATGAGTCAGGATATTTATCCGAAGTTGATCGAAACACAACGTAAGGAACTGAGTGCTTTTGCGAATGAACATATCAAAGACAAAGAACGGCGGGGAGAGTACATCGTCACTATTGACAGAAAACCATCTGATTCTATTTTAAAGCAAATAGACAAAGGAAATTATGATTTGGTGATTATGAGCGCGCAAGGCAGCCACTATGCCGATTTTTTTCACGGAAGTGCAACCGATAAAATTGTCCGAAGGTCAAAAACTCCCATCCTCACTCTTTCCGAAACCATGTTTGTGGAGAAGTTGAATACGATTGTTGTTCCATGTGACTTCTCCAATAACTCACTGGCTGCCATCCCGATGGCTTTTGATATGGCAAGGAAATTTGGAGCGAAACTGGAGTTGCTAAACGTAATAGAAATGTACACTCACGACCTTCACGGTGTTGAACCGACTACGCTCGGAATTGATGAAAAAGCGGTATATGGAGGCCTTAAAGGCCGACTGAAATCGTTTTTCAGTGATTATGATGAATATGATTTCGAAATTAAGGACGGAGACAAACTTTATCACGATACGCTGATCCACAACGAGGACGGTAAAATGGAATCGATAGATTTCAAGACCATTGTCCGAAAATCTATAGCAGCTCACCACGAGATCGTTGACTACTGTAATAACAATGCCGACCTGGTGGTGATGAGTACTCATGGAAGAACAGGGCTTTCCCGAATGCTTCTTGGCTCTACCACCGAACAGGTTATTCAGCATCTGGAGAAGCCTCAAATAACGATTAAGCCGGATCTTGAGGATTGATATTGGGAGTGAGAAAATTCAAAATGAGTTTCCTTACTGCGAACCGTACCAAGCTATGCTGAATTCTAAAGGAGGGTCCCCCGAAGGACCGGCAAAGCCAGCAAGTTCGTGAGGCGTAAAATGTACGAAGGGCTCTGAGCTGGTCCGGTTGCCAATATCAGCGAAGGGTTAATCGAGTGTAATGCATTGCGTATAGTTTTTTTGGAAACCCTTCGCTTATGTACCGGAAGGATTCGGTGGTTGGTCAAGACTTAATTGCCCAGGCAATCCCGCGCGACCCTGGATCTTATACTGAAATAGGTTGACACAATTTCAGGAGCAATTAGTATGCAACGTCGCCCCCAATATTTCAGTGATAGTTTTGGAGGGACACAGGTTACAGGGCATTCGGTGCGGAGAGGACGGTGTGTGATAAGCCCACCGGATCTTTTAAGTTTTTAGCGGAACGGTCGTCCGCCCCAAACCTCCTTCATCTATCCTTCACAGTTTTTTATTACATTTGAATAACGACTAATAAACGGAGGTTGTTATGAAAGCCAGGCATATCTTAGTCCCGATCGACTTTTCAGACGCTTCGCTCGAAGCAGTAAAAATGGCTGCCAGATTTGTGAAATGGTATGGCAGTACCGTTGATCTGATGCATGTGATTCCACTGATGAGCTATTATGATGAAAGCATGCAGCATTTAGGCGTTCCATTTGACATGGAGAAGGACATTTATCCCAAAGTGTTGAAACAGACCAATGAAAAACTGCATGATATTGCAGAGGAATATATACCCAAAGAACACCGCGGCCAGCTAATAAATCTTGTAGGAAGAAAACCCGCCCAGGTAATTACGGAACAGGGGAATAAAAGTCAGTACGACCTGATCATCATGTCTAATACCGGAAGCCACAAGACCGATGATTGCAGAAGTAACATTACTGAGAAAGTGATCCGGTATTCAGAAAAACCCGTACTGAGCATTGATAAAGCCTTTGACGAGGAGTCTGTCCATGAGATCCTCGTGCCGGTAGATGGCTCAGAAGATTCTGCCGCACCATTGGCGGAGGCATTTGATCTTGCTACTACATTTGATGCACAGATCGTTTTAATGCACATCATTGAGCCATATTCTCTGGGGATGGAAGTTATGCCAATGACTATTGAAGATGATGAAGCTGTATATCAGGCTTTGATCAAAAATATTGCTGATTACTTCAATGAAAATCCTGAGCTAAAACTATCCATAAAACGGAAAGAAGTTGATTTTGAAGACCTGCTTATTCGGGAAGACGGTTCAAACAGTTATTCTGTTAAGCTGACCAGCATAGTCAAAAAAGGATTCTCAGCTCATACCGAGATCACGGATTATGCCAATAAAAATTCAGATCTCGTGGTGATGAGTACTCACGGCCGAACAGGGATCGCACGAGTACTTCTCGGTTCAACAACTGCGATCGTTGCCGAGCTGCTGAGCAAGCCGTTGATGACATTAAGACCGGGCTAACCTCTGGTTGATGAATATACAAGCCTATGCAGGTTTAGACCTGTATGGGCTTTTTTGCGGGGTACCAACTCATATACCTGGTTTTGAAGTTCACGAGTGAAAAGGGTTACTTCAAAATTTTGTTCGAGATCCAATCTTTTGGTATATGTGTTATACCCGAACTAATATAAATCACTTAAATACTACTAATTTAACGTGAGTTCGAGATAAGAACTAAGTTAAAAGGATAAAAATGGATGTTTGTGGTCATTCCCGTGGAGACGGGAATCTAATGGCTGCCATGAATTCCGTATTCGCTATCTGACCAGCCATAAGATTTCGGGCATTCGCCGCGAAATGACCATTCAACGTACTCAATAGATGGTCTTATATCGAATTCACGTTAATTTATACCCGTAATGGTATAGCATGACTGCAAAAAATGAACTTATAAACTTTGTGAAAACCCGAAAAAATCAACTGGGCCTGACTCAAAAAGACCTGGCTGAAAGGGCCGGGGTTGGTCTGCGATTTATCCGGGATTTAGAGCAGGGGAAGGAAAGCCTTCAGCTGGACAAGGTGAACCAAGTGCTGGCTCTGTTTGGCCCCAAGATGGGCCCTATAAAGATTGAGGACCGTGATGAGTTATAGAAAGGCTGATATCTATGTCAACAAAACAAAAGCAGGTATTCTGGAAAAAACCGATTTCGGATATCGTTTCGGGTATGATTCAGGCGCAGAATGTTGGATTAGGATAAGAACAAGTTTAGGTGCCCAAATCAGGCAATCGGTCAGATGGGCTTGGAGCCATCAGACCGAGGGGCAGAGCAAACAGCCACGGATTCGATTTGATGAAAACCCCATCTGATCGATGGTACAGGCGCCGGGTGTTGGATTAGGCTAAGAAAAAGACGCAGGTACCCAAATCAAACAAACGGTCAAACGGACGTTAAACTGTAAGGCCGTGCCTCAAAGGCTTTAGCGAGGATAATTTTATCTAATTTAGGTCAATTAGTGATATCGTTTCTGAGAACTTGCCAATTATAATACGACCTTTAAGAGAGATATCTAAAAACAGCCCATTTGAAGTAGTAGCTAAATTAAAGAATCCAGAATCAGAAGATGGTAAAGCAAAAATTGTGTTGACTAAGGATGATCCCTAAACCTCGCTCGCACTCTTAACCATCCCGTAGTCAACACCCAAGGCCTCAAAGTGGGCTTCTCCAAACTGTATTTTATTGAGTTCACTGATTCTCAACTGATCTATCGAGGTAGAGCCTTTGGTTTCTTTCACCATATATACTTTCTCCTCACCCCCGTATTCATCATGCTTTACGATCGCCCAATCGGGATTATAGGGGCCAATAGGGGTGTCAATCTTGAATTGTTTTGGCAGTTTCACAAATAGCCGGATGTCTTTTCTGGTATCTAATTGCTCTGCAAACCTTTTTTCAACCTCAGAATCGTACTCAACAAAATCATAGACAGAGTGCTTTACCGGAACTAACCGGTTTAAGTATGAAACCAGCTCTTCCTCTTCAAATCGTCTCATTTCATAAATCTGGCCTTCCACTTTTTCATATTTGATCCCGCCAATCATCAATGATCGTAAGGTGTCATTTATGACAGATGAAATTTCATCCATAAAGCGCTGTGGATTATTCACAAACTCATCCAGTCGGCCGGATTGCTTTAGAATTTCCACAATCGTAGCACGGGTGAGCTCGGTCTCTTTTTGGATATATGCAACGATATCCGGCAATTTGCAACTCATCTGCACTTCCTCAACCCTGTGGCCAACCAGTTGAGCTTCTACACCTTTTTGGGTTATTTCTTGCGTAGTCCGGTAAGTATGCAGCTTAAATTTACCAATAGTTGGGATTTTAGAAATGGCTTTAACGCTTTTCTCAATAAGCTCTTTGACATCGTATTCTACTCAGTAGCGGGTTTTCTTATTAATCTTATCCCACAAGGTTTTGAAATCTTCATCCAGATAGACCTGCTTATTCAGCATTAGTTTGCGGCGGTTTTTTTCTTGTTCTCAATTCTTCGGCTGAAGTCGTACTTCCTGATCGCATCAATAACTTCGGCTTCCAGTGGCTGATATTTTTTCTCCAGTTCCAGACTAAAATCTTCATGTTCAGGTTTGAATGAGGACAGAATGGCCCCTTCGGAATTCAGATTTTGGAATCATGCCAATGTTCTCATATCCCGGTCTTTCAATTCAATTTCTTTCTCCAGATGTTCTTCGATGGTATTTCTGATTTGAGCCTGCATCACCTCATCGGTAAGGCCGCCTTGTGAATCACCAATTCCTAATCGTTGACCATTAGAAAATCGAATAAACTCTCGCCCCGGTGTAACATTAATTTCTGTAACGATATATCCATTTTGATAAGCTGTTCTTTCATTGGATTTTTCATAGAGATCATCACCATGATTAACCGTTACATTCGATTCTTTTGGTCCAGAATCAGTGTCTTTATGGAAGGTCAAATAGGCCTTTAGCTTATTGTTCTTAGATTTTAAATCACGCACTGATATGAAGGCCGCATGATAGCTGTCTTTAGCAACAACGGATGCCACTTCAATCTTCTTTACCAATCCACGTTCGAAAGCATCAACCGGATCGAGTTTATAAATAAGGTTGTAGGTATTTCGGTGCGTGGCTGAATAACGCAGGGTACAAAGCGGGTTCAGGTTTGAAATAGCATATTTTTTGATAGCTTTTTCTCTGTCCCCACTTTCAAATACACGATATGCTGCGCGGTTTCACCTGGTCCATGCCCACTTTGATGGCCATCTGACCGGTCAGGTAGATGAGTTCATCTTTTAAAATGTGCCCCTCTTCCCCGTCGGAAAGCTCGTTTTCGATGATGGATTCATAAAGGGTATTAGACTTAATGCGGGTGACAAAGTGGTTTTGGTCTTCCATATGGGTCGCAAACTGCCCAAAGTCAAAATAGCCCTGATCGTTTACTACAATCGTGTCTTTTTATGTAGCGGAAGTTATCGGCGCCTTGGGGTCACTTACCTTGGCCGGGAGATGAATTATTTTCGGGATCATCTGAGCCCCATCCAGGCTTACAGGCATCTTAGTACCGCCTTTAGCTGTCCGAAATTTCGCCCAAGGGAATAAACTCAAAGACAGTCTCATAATCGAAGCATCCACCAGGTATATTCATTGCTCACGGAGGTGCCGCCGAACTTAAGAACGTGCATTCAGGTTTAATTTTGATTAAAGCGGAGCTCAAAAACAGAAGGGAATTCCGAGTAGTTGAAATTTTTTACGGATTGGTTCCCTTTTTATTTATAATTGATGACTAATTTTTACTATTATGGAAATATGTAAAGGACTGGTTACAAGATTATTATAGGGATACATGAAAATTCCCATTCAACAATAAATGTTATAATTATGAGGGATATAGATATATGCGACGAATAATAAATAAAATTGCCTGTATTGGAGCTTTTCTTTTATTTGCAATAGGCTCATTACTTGCACAAGAACGAACTATAACCGGGAATGTAACTGATGCTTCAAACGGCTCTGTAATGCCAGGGGTGAATGTAGTAGTTAGTGGAACAATAATTGGTACATCAACAAATCAGGATGGAGAATATACCTTAAATAAGGTACCTCAAAATGCTGATTCTCTCTCGTTTTCTTTTATAGGTTATCAAAGGAAAACAGTAGCTATTAATGAGCGTTCGAGCATAAATGTAGAACTGTCACCTTCTGTTCAGGCATTTGATGAATTGGTCGTTACCTCATTTGGTGTCAAGCAGGAGAAGCAGGCTCTCGGATATTCTGTTCAGGAAATAGGAGGAGAAGAGGTAGCTCGAACCGAGCAACCCAACCTGGTTAATGCTTTGCGCGGAGAGGTTTCAGGGGTAAGCATTAACAGTGCCGGGGGGAATCCGGGGCAGTCATCCAGGATCATTATCAGGGGGGTAAACTCGCTGGATCCAGGCGCTGATAACCAGCCTTTATTCGTAGTAGACGGTGTTCCCATCAACAATTCTACATACTCAGGTGCTACCAGCAGTGAAAGTTTCGCTTATAGTAATCGCGCGGTAGATATTAATCCTGATGATATTGAATCACTGTCAATTCTGAAAGGAGGCGCTGCCACAGCCCTCTATGGAATCAGGGCGGCTAATGGGGCAGTCATCATTACTACAAAAAGTGGTACTGCCGGAGAAACCAAGGTTAATTTTTCAAGTACTGTAGGCTGGGATGAGGTTAGCAAGTATCCTGATCAACAGAAAACGTTTATGGGAGGATGGTATGGAAAACCTACTTATCAATCTAATCCCTGGCCGTTTCATGCGTGGGGACCTAAGGCAGATACTGTAGCGGGTGCCAGATTTTACGACAATTTGAGAAATTTCTTCGAGTTTGATGGACCAGGTCGTCAAATTAAAAATTCTATCAGTTTGTCTGGAGGCTCAGACAAGTCAACATTTTATATTTCTGCTTCAGACCTGAATCAAACGGGTGTGGTTACAGGAACTAATTTTGGGCGAACCACGGCTAAAGTGTCCGGGCAACTGTTTATTACTGACGAGTTGGAAGCGAGCGGTTCAGTAAATTTTATCAATTCAGGAGGAGATAAAACTCCTCAAGGATCTATTGGTCCGATAAGTCAGCTTTATTATACACCAACGAGCGAGGATGTAACTAACTGGATAAAAGAAGATGGAACCCAAAATGTTTATACTCCTTGGTTAGACAATCCTATTTATCGAGCGAAGTACAATCAGATGGAAGATGAAGTTAACCGTATGATCGGGACGATTTCTCTTAACTATGATATTGCCGATTGGTTTAATCTTAATTATAAAATTGGCAATGATTATTATAATGATGTAAGAAACTGGGTTATTCCAGGGCCCCAGGGAATAGAAGGGGAGGTACCACTTGATGCACAAGGATATCTTCAGGAGACAACCATTAATAACAACGAGTTTACCTCTACGGTAATGGCTACTTTCAACATGGAGTTTTCTGAGGATATCAGTACTTCTTTTCGTATAGGAAATGATGTTTTTAGCAGCAAGTATGATCGCCTTACAGTAGATGGATCGGAGTTTGGAGTTCCTAATTTCTACGATTTGAGTAATGTCACTACAACCAATACTTCGGAGCGCACTATAGAGAAAAGAGTGACTGGTGTTTACGGTGATTTCAATATTGATTACAGAAAAATGCTGTACCTAAATATTACAGGAAGAAATGACTGGTCTTCTACATTACCCAAAGATAACCGATCTTTTTTTTACCCTTCGGCGAGCTTAAGCTTTGTGTTTAGTGATCTGATTCAGCTTCCGAATTTCTTTGATTATGGAAAGTTGAGGACTTCTTGGTCACAAGTAGGTAAGGATGCACCTGCATACGCAACAGGTATCAAGTATACCGCACCAAGTAATTTTCCATTTAATGGCAGTTCGGGTTTTACAAAAGATAATAGGCTAGGCGATCCTGACCTTAAACCTGAGATAACAACCTCTGTGGAAATAGGAACAGATCTGCGTTTTTTTGAAAATCGCATCGGACTGGATTTTACCTGGTATAAATCAAACAGTAAAGATCAGATCATCAATGTACCTGTATCCAATACAACGGGTTTCACCACCTTTTTAACTAATGCAGGTGAGATACAGAATGATGGTATCGAAATTCTACTTTCAGCACAGCCTATAAAAGGCAGAAATTTTTCATGGAATATTAAAACCAACTTTTCCAAAAATAATAACAAGGTAGTATCTATACGGGAAGGGATTGAATCAATTGAGTTGTTCGGTTCCTCATATTCTTATGGGGGATCTCTGTTGATTCAGCTCTTCGAAGGCTTATCATATGGAAACATAATGGGTACCAGTTATGAACGATATTACGAAAATCCCGAGGATGAAGATCCTCTATTTGTAGATGAAGATCGCCCCATATTAATAGATGACAATGGTTTTCCTGTGCGAAATCTGGACTACAAAATTATTGGTAACGCGACTCCGGATTGGACGGCAGGTTTAACAAATTCATTTAAATATAAAAATATAAGCCTCTCTTTTCTGTTCGATTTCAGAAAGGGTGGTGATGTATATAATCAACCAGAAGCATTTTTCGCAGCTCAGGGACTTTCCATGGAGACCTTAAACAGGGATCAAGTGATTGTTTTCGAAGGTGTAACTGCTGACGGTCAACCCAACACTAAAGAAGTTTACCTGGGACAGGGGGAATATAATGGCGTGCAATACGGAGATGGCTATTATCGTAACGTTTGGAGAAAGGTTGCTACCAATTTTGTAGAAGATGCTTCTTGGGTAAGACTTCGAACTCTTAATCTGAGTTATAGTTTACCTGGAAGCCTTATAAATAAGACCCCTTTACGTGCGGCAAGAATATCCTTTGTTGGCAACAACCTGCTGTTGTTTACTCCCTACTCCGGATTTGATCCTGAACAATCAGCTTATGGTGCTGGCAGCAACACTCAGGGATTCCAGGGCAGAGGCACACCTTCTGTTAGAAGCTTTGCCTTTTCACTTAATCTCTCACTGTAGCTAACACCTAACCGTTTTAAAAGTAATGTATTATGAAAAATATAAATAAAATTAACCGTTTGTTATTGAGCATATTCCTGATATCTATGTTGGGATGTGAAAGCTATCTGGATGTTAACAATGATCCGAATGCTTCAACCAAAGCTTCCAGTTCTGGACTTTTGGCCAGTGCAATTTATGCGTCCAGCGAACTAAATCAGAGTGCAGGAAGCGTCACTTCGTATTATGTTCAACACCTGGCTTCTCCCAGCGGTAGTGCAATCGATCAACATCGGGAAGTACGCCTGGAAAATACTTGGTTTCAGGTTTATAACGTACTGACTGACCTCGATGAGTTGATAACAATAGCTTCTGATCAGGGTTCTAATGACTATACAGGCATTGCTAATATTCTTTATGCAATGAATTTAGGGCTGGCTACCGATCTCTGGGGCAGTATTCCCTATACCGAAGCATTACAAGGGGGGGATAACCTAACGCCTGCTTATGACAGTCAGGAATCTATTTATTCGGCAATACAGCAGAGACTGGACACCGGAATCCAGGATCTGCAGAAAGGAGAATCCGAATTCCTTCCCGGAAGAGATGATTATGTTTATCAGGGCGACCGCCAAAAGTGGATCAAAACCGCTTATGCTTTGAAAGCGCGTTACCTGAATCACTCGACTAAAAAGGCATCGTACAATCCTATAGCAGTATTAAGAGCTGTTGACCAATCGTATGTTTCTTATAATGAAGACGCCCAAATGCCTTATACAGAGGACAAAATGAATCCGTGGGCAAATGTTGTAGTTCTTAATAATGGAGGGTTGCTTGGCGGTGACATATCTACTCAACTAGTCGAAGCTATGAATGGGACTTCTTATCCTACCTTCGATCCACGCCTGCCTATTTTTGCGGATTCACTTGATGATGGAAGTTATGCCGGTACGGATAACGGAATTGCATCACCCATAACGGGTCACAGTCATATTAACGGTGACGAATTTTATGGAAGAAGAAGTACTCCCCTTCAACTGGTGACTTTTGCTGAGCTTAAGTTTATTGAGGCTGAAGCCTCCCTTCGGGATAACCAAGGGCAACGTGCTTATGATGCCTATCTGGAAGGTATTCGTGCTCACATGGATAAAATCGGAGTGAATCAGGAAGATCGGGATGCTTATATCAATGATTCTTCTGTAAGTGTAGGTGTCACCAATCTTACAATCGATCATATTATGAAAGAAAAAAATGTAGCCATGTTCCTGCATCCGGAAGCCTGGGCTGATGCCCGCCGCTATGATTATGGATATAAGAATATGGAACTTCCAAATAACCATAACGAGGCACTTAATGGTCAATTTATCAGAAGAATTCTTTATCCCGCTACGGAACTGACACGAAACGGAGCTAACGTGCCGGATGCAACTTTAGGAGAAGCCCTCTGGTTTGACCAGTAACTGTAATGTATAGCCACCGAAAAGGGAACTGGACTTGCAACAAAAAAGTGGACAGTAAGTTAGGGTAGTTAGGCAGCGAGTTTTTATGTTAATTGTTGCTCAACTTCTTTTGGGGCTCGATAGCCTAATGCTGAGTGCAGACGGTTGGTATTATACCAGTTTCTATATAATCAAATAGCATTCTTCACGCCTGACTATAGCTGGCAAATCGTTTGGGCATCTGCGCCTCATATTTTAGACTCTTTAAAAAACTTTCAGCCGTAACATTACCCCAGCAATTGCCCTTGCGGCTCATGGATTGTTGAATCTGATAGTCGTCTAACAGATTCTTAAAATCTTCCGCGCAATATTGTTTTCCCCGGTCGCGGTGAAAGGTCATATCTACTTTCGGCCTGCGATGAGCAACCGCCTGTTTGAAGGCCGCTATGGTTGTATCCTGCGCTTTCATGCCCATTGCGGTCACACAAATCGATAACCGTAGTTAGATATAACCAACCATCTTCTCCCGGCAAGTATGTAATATCACTCACCCATACCTTGGATAACGCATCAGGGTTAAAATTACGATCCAGCAAGTTAGGCGCTACCGATTCATTATGATCTGATTCGGTGGTGATGACCCATTTAGGGCGTGCTACGCGCGCGCGATCTCTGCTTGATTGGAGCCCGTATTTTGGCTCCGGAAGGTTCGGAACTATTAATGGAACTGGCTCTGGCTATTCGACACGGTGTTACCATTCAGTCACTAAAGTCGGAATTCCATCCCTATTTGACCCTTTCCGAAGGTATAAAACTTGCCGCACTAACTTTTGATAAAGACGTCAAAAAGCTTAGTTGTTGTGCAGTTTAAATGAGGTTTATGGAAATTAAGAATGGAATTTCAGATTTTGGAGAATTCATTATCTAAGATTCCTACCCTTCTTATTGTTTCCTTCAAGTGTTTTTAAAATAGGACAATCTTCGTTAGGTTCTTCGTTGGCACACGAATCAATTAAATCTATAAGGGTATTTTTGATTCGTTGTAGATCTTTGATCTTTTCAATCACGTTCTGGTATTTTTTCTGTGCTTCCGTGCGGATTTGGGAGCAGCTGGTGTACTCTTCCATTCGCAAATCCAGCAGTTCTTTAATTTCATTGAGAGTAAAAACCCAATTCCTGAGCTCGTTTTATAAATCGGATCTGATCAATATGGCGCTGGGTAAAAATGCGATAACCTGAGTAGTGACGGTTCGGTTCGGGAATCAACCCGCGCTTTTCATAGTAACGTACGGTTTCTTTATTAACCTGCGCACGGTGGGCAACTTCCCCAATTTTAAAAGTGGAGATGTCAGCATATTTTTCTTTCATATCAGGTTTCATAATAATCTCGGTGTGATTAGAGGACTAAGACACAATAACTGTGTAAGCGGTAAATCATGGATCTTTTTCGGTGTGGGATTCTGGATTGGGAATTATATTAAATTTCAGTGCCATAAACAGACTCAGGAAAGGCAACAGCGTTATTTGAAGCAAGGGAGAAAGCCCTACGGATTCCCCAAATAGAGAAAGGCCGGGCATCAGGTCGTTGTAGGTCCAGAAGTCTAAAGCCTTAGCAGTCCATTCCAGAAAAAGACCAAAAATAAACCCTGTACTCAACAGACAAATCGAGGCCTTCCAACCGAGAGAAAGAACATCATTTACTCCACAAACCCATACAGCGATAGTTGCAATACCAACCATAAGTACTACATCTCCCGCAATGGCCAGGGTTATATGGATGATTCCGGCGGTGGTTGATACTTCTTTCCACATATCGTAGAGCGGGCCTGCGTGAGCAAATTCCCACATAGTGTTAAGGATAAGCCCATATAAAGCTACAGCGTAAAGAGTATTTTTTGATAAGAAAGAGCCAGTAATATTCATTAATGGAGCGAGGCTATTTATCTGGTTTGGCCGATTCATTGGCATACGTAACTTTAGTAAGGGTGAAGCCAGCGTCTTCTACCGCTTTTTTAATATTGGCTTCTGCCAGCGTCGTTTCTTTCTTAAGTTTGATGTCAGCCTGACCTTCGTCGATATTTACATAAATAGCAGCGACACCATCCAGTTTTTTTAGCTTTTTCTCCAGGCCATAGGCACAGAATGGGCAGGCAAGTCCGGCCACATTTATGGTAATATCTGGATTCTCAATTTTTTTTTGTGCCAGCGCCTGTTTAGGGGCGGCAATGCTGAGCATGATTCCAAGAGCTATGCCTAAAAGGGGAATTAGATGTTTCATAATAGCGGTTGTTTAAGGATTCTTGTTGTTAAATGTGAAACTCGATACCGAAGGTAAAACGAGGAACAGGATTTTCTCTGCCTACATTATCATATACAGGAAGTTGTATTCCAGGTTTAAACGCCCAGTTCCGATAGGTAATCCAGGCGCCAAAGCCGGCAAAAAGTCGATCACCTTTAGAGTTCGGAAGTACCTGTCCATTCCGTTTATTTGCTCCAAAAATCTGTCCGTTAAATTCTGCCATTAGTACAACATCTGGGTCATAATACCCTGTTTGTATCGGGCGGATACCAAGAGCAATATCATACAAAAAAGCATCCCCTCGATGAATGCCGTTAAGATTCGTATTCAGCCGATACCGGCCCGTAGTAAACATCAGCCACCGGCGGCCTTCATACGCTCCGGAGAGGCCGGCAACTACATCGGTGGTATTTGGGCTGATGTCATCATCGCCGATGGGTAATTCTACTCCTCCTAAAACAGCGGCATGATATACCCCGCCCTCCACATCATTCCGGAAGAACCGATATTTTGTACTGATTCCTAAATTACCAAATTGGAGGGCTTGTGAATCTGGAGTATTCAGCGGCTGGTGCGTAGATAAGCTAATAGCCCAGTCAGCGTTCAACCCAAAAATAGTGTGATAATCCATTTCATACATAGCCTCCCGTGTATAGCTTTGGATATTCAGGCGGGCCTCAAATCCCAGGCCGTACATCCAGATGGTTCGCGGACCAATGCCAAAAATAGGTTCATGGGCACGTACCGCTGTGCTGCTGCCCACGTAAAAAAGGGCGAGCAAAAACAGGCCTTTAACGGAGTTACCCAAGGGGTTGCTGGTATTAAATATTTTCATTTTAAACATGTTTTAGATACAGGTTATTACGGCTAACTTTACAGACCTAACATCCGCATGACGGGTACAATAGCGTAGGCAAAAAAGGCTCCGGTTCCATAAATAACAATAGATGCCCAAAACATGACTTTGGTAAAACGTCCGGCTACTTCGCACCCTTGCCCCCCGTGATATTACACGCCATCTTACCTTTGGGGCGATAGATCAGGATGCCGCTGAGGATTAACATTATTGCTGAACCCAAGAAAATCCACTCTTTATTGGCCGAAAATGGATCCAGCCAGGGAAAAACGGAGATCATTGATGATACCGCGGCACCCCCAGCAAAAGCAGCCACCGCTGCCGGCAGTGCACAGCATAGCAATGTTCCGGTAGAGGTAAACAGGGCGAAGAAGCTGGAGGCTTTCTGCTTCCAGTTTTGATTTTTGGGTTTTGTGATTTGGGTCGAATCCATAATAAATAACGGTTCTATATTCTATTAGAAAATATAAGGCCTGTACCATACCCAAGAGTCAAGTAATAATTTACCGGTGCCCGACCGGCCAAACCAGCACCGGAATATTTATCACAATACCGGTCTCCTCAGTTGCAATTTCTCCATTAGATCGAGCCTCCATGAGGGCCTCGACGGTTTTCAGTTCTCGGGGTTCAGCCTCTTTGTTCCAGCGTACTAGGTGAATGGAGCGCAGGGAGTCGGGAACCACGCCCATAGCGGCGGTTATCTCCTTAGATTCATCGTCCCAGTCTTTAACAAAATTTTGCTCGCAACCTGCGATCAAAAGAGTAGTTATTACAATAGCTAAAAAAATAGGATGGTTCCCTTTATTGGTCCCAGCCGAGGGTTTAAGACCCTGCACTTTAGTATTCCGAAAAAATCTAAAAGAGGGTATTTTAGGATTATGGAAAAAGGAATGCGAAGGGGCAGCCATACGGTAAGTCGTTTGATCTGTCCCATAGTATGGGTTACTAAATACCGGTATCATGTACTACAGGGAGATGTACAGAAGCGTTGTCGAGAGTTGATCATTCAGGTGTGCGAAGGGGAAGAGGTACAGATTCTGAAGGGAGTAGTAAGTAAAGATCATGTTCACATACATATAGAGTATCCACCACGGATATCGATTAGTCAACGGATGAAAGGAGGAAGTTCGCGTATTTTAAAAAAAGAGTTTCTCCACCTGCAAAACAAATACTGGGGTAAGCATTTTTGGGCGATGGGCTATGGAGCCTGGAGCACAGGAAATATTACTGATGAGATGGTTCAACAATACTTAGAGCACCATAGAAACAAAAATGATGAAGATAACTCAGATTTCATTTTGGAATGAGAACCGGGACTTTCAGTCCCAACCCAAACCTCTGCACTTTCAGTGCAGAGTGGTTTAGTTTGAACTATTTAGAACTATTTTCTCAATTATTGAATGTCTTCACATCTTATTCTTTGATCTGGCAGGCAATACTAATCATTCCCACGTGCTTATTTTAATAAAGATATGAGTATAAGTGTTGGGTCCACCGAATCCATGCTATGGTTTGAAATAATATTGCTGTTCAAACAAATCGCTGTTGTTTGCTAAGACTTCTCTGCCAATTCCATGTGACCCCTTATTATTGCTATAGAACCATTATTTCAACTTTCAATCTAATGTCAAGTTCATGTTCAATTGCCGGGTAGAATACCGATTGGTGGTTACCTGTTGCCAATCCGAACAGGGAATAGGTACATAATGTAATTAGGCTATGGGAATGGAAGTGTAATCTGAGACAAGGGGTTGCAACTCTTTGCCGACATTTCATACATGACTCAACACTAGTTATGGATAAATGCGTATATATTTTCGCCATTTTCTGACTATAATGCCCTGCCATATAGCTGGCCTCAGCTGTGTGGAATCCTTTCTCAATCCAGGTAGTAACGGCTTAGTGTCGCACCCAGGTAACGTACGAGAGGTTGGGATTTCAGCTTCCTTACAATACAATAGCGCTAAAATTTCTGATACATTCTCATTCTTCGAACCGGTTGGCCCTGTGTCTAAATTCTTAGCTGATCATTTAAGCTTAATTTAAGCAAGGATTCTTATTATGGAATCAGATGAAAGATCAAAGATTTTGTTATTGGTGTTTCATCCCGTTATTAACACAAAGCTCAATGCCATGAAGCTGCTAAAAATTTTAATCAGGCCCATTTTACTTGAAGAAATTTGTAAAGAATTACGGCATCATGGAGTAGCTGGTATGACGGTATATAGAGGTAAGAGTACTGGTAGATATGTCGATCCCACGAAAGAACATGGTTCGTTAGACTTTCCAGCGATGCATGCAGAAGTGGTAAAATCGAAATTGCCATTCAGGACGAATATGCCTCAAAAATTGCGGATATTATTCAACAGAAGGCTTCTACTGGATCAGAAGGAGACGGAATAATTTTTATATCTCCAATTGAAGAAGCTGTACGCATAAAAGATGGTACAAGAGGACCGGAAGTCCTTCTTTGAAAAAGAATATTAAAAACTAAAATCATAAACTATAAACCACCACCCTTATGAAAACACTTATTCTTACGCTTACCATACTTCTTTTTTCTGCGGGAATGGGCTATGCTCAACAGCAGGATATGAATCAGAAAAAACAACAGATGCAGGAAATGATGCAGGATTCTACCATGCGCTCGATGATGATGGATCATATGGCACAAAACCCCGAAATGCGCAAGCAGATAATGCAAAAAATGATGGGTACCATGAAAATGGACAGCACCATGATGATGGGCAATATGCAAAAAATGATGAATAATCCTGAAATGAAAGAGCGCATGCAAAAGCACATGGAAATGATGCAGTCTATGATGGACGGTAATATAGATCACTCCAAAATGATGGACATGATGGGTGATTCATCCATGATGAAAATGAACATGATGTGCATGCAGATGATGCAGGGGAACAAGATGGACCATCAGGGCATTAAAAAGCCAAATAAAAATGGCAGCGAACATCAAGAGCATCATAATTGATTAAACTCAATAGATCATGAGCCATCCGCATCCGGGTATCTTAAGATTTATTTGGTGAGGTACTTTTACATATAACGATAGCTCTTAAACTATAAGACCCATTAAGAGTATGAATAAGCACATTTTGTGGATGATAATTGGGTGCGGCACCGTATTTTTGTTTCTCTTCATCGCTCCGGCGCTTGGTTTAAATGAGGGGATCGCAACTGCAATAGCAATTGTAGCTATGCTTGCTTGCCATATTCTAATGATCGGTCACCATCGGAGAAGACCAGGTCAGGGTGTTCGCCAACATTAACATATTGGAGCAAAAATTATGGAAAAGCTATGCATTAAAAATTGGGAATTCCCGTTGAAACTATCAGTGCTGTTCTTGATTTCGGTAGCATCATTCTGATGGTCGTATTAGGAAGAGAGGGAGCCCATTTTTTTTAAACAGCCTTATTGCATGGAGTGGATGGATGTAGAACAAATAATTCGCATGAGCTTCCCGCCATTAAATGTATTTTTTGACATTTTACAACCTTGTCCTGGGTTGCCTAGTAAAAAGGAAGAGCAATAACTACCTGAGCTCGATTATTGATAGCTTGAAAAATGCCTAAAAAGTCATCCCTGCGAAGGCAGGGATCTTATTATTGCCGGTAATTCAATTATAGATACGTAAAAAACAAGGGTCTTATGAAGCAAACGACTTAGAGCGGGTCTTCTCTGAGCCTTTTTAGCAAGACGTTATATAAGTTTTTATTTCGATGATTAAAACGGAATTCTGTTTCTTTTAAGAAGTAATAAAAATTTATGTTTAGATATTCCATTAAATTGAGCCCGTCGTCTTTTAGCGAAGCTCCAAGACGATTCAATACCATTAATATGTTGATTGCCACGAGCAAATTCATCTTCGCTATGTTTGATGCGATAATGCTTGTCATAGCCTACATCTACCAGCCCGTCATAACTGCGCCATCCATCGCTGTGGATCACGCTTTCAGGGCTTATTTTACCCCGTATAATACCTTGAAGGGTGGGTTTGCGAACACCCGGGACAATCTCGGTGTACACTTTTCCCTGCCGTTTCAAGATGCCAAAGACAATCGTTTTATCGGAAGCACCACGGCCGCGTTTGCCTGGAATCCGCTTAGGACCAAAATAAGATTCATCGACTTCGAGGGTTCCTTCAAACGATTCGGAGTGCTCACACCACTGCTCAATTTTTCGCCGCAATTTATCAAAAATACAGCTCACCGATCGCAAAGAAATACTGCTCAGCTGAGCAGGGTCAGTAGCGGTCAGATCTAACGAAAAACACCTAATTAAATATCTAAATTTGACCTCAGCCCCGAGACTTCGGGGGAACGCTTATAATACTTGTTATTCATTGTATAGCAATATGTTACAAACTTTTATAACATGCTATACTTCATAAGACCCAAAACAATTAGATTTCGGGCATTCGCTGCGAAATGACCATCTTGCCTATGACAGAACCTACTTTTTAATTGAACTTAGGTTAACTGTATCTCCTGTTCCTGAAAATTGGTACAAATATGGACATGCAATACGTTTGGTTTATATGGTCTCTCCTCATCCTACTGTTGTGGAGTGTCATCTTCGTTTATAAAAAGCCCATCAGAGCAGAAATGTTAAAGGTAAGCCTGTGGACTATGCCTATGGGACTTACCGAACCGCTCTTTGTGCCCGAATACTGAACGCCCCCTCCCTGTTCAATCTTGCAGAAAAAAACAGGATTTGATATCGAAAGTCTTATTTTTTCGTTTGCGATCGGTGGAATTGGAGCGGTGCTGTACAAAATGATTACACCTGTGGTAACCATCGGCATACCCATTGAAGATCGCGGACATAAACGCCACCGATTTCATTTGCTGAGCCTGTTCGCCCCATCCGTTGTTTTTCTCATCCTTGCTTTATTTACACCGCTCAATCACATTTATTGCGGTTCAATCGCCATGTTCATTGGTGGGATATCTGCTATGATCTGCCGGCCCGATCTGACCCGCAAAATCTGGATCAGCGGCTTGCTCTTTACAGGATTGTATTTCATCTATTTTACCAGTTTGAACATGATCTTTCCTGACTACGTAGAGCACGTCTGGACGCTTGAAAAATTGTCCGGTTTGGTGATCGTCAGGATCCCGCTGGAAGAGTATCTTTTTGCCTTACCTTTGGCATGTACTGATCAAGTTTATACGAATACCTTACATGGCATAAGCTGAAACATGTCTGACAAGGAGAGATAACCTGATGTGAAAGAATTACAAGAACGCTTACTGTTTTAAGCTTTATTTCAGCAAGGCCTGCGTATGTTCTATAAAGAACTTGACAATCATTAATTCAATCAACAATAATTGATATGGAAATCTTGAAAAACCTGCTCCGCGATCTTACTGACAAGCTCGATCAACTACTGGGAAGGCCCGGGTTACAGGAGGCTCCGATAAGAGTACATAATGAAAATCATCCAAATACTCAGGTTCATAATATTAATATGCATCGAAGCACTAAAGGGTAATATCTTGAATGACGATTTGCTTTCATTCAATAAATAACCACCAATCGAAAGAACACTGCCATGAAATGGTCACTTTACATCGGAAAACCTGCAGGTATCAAGGTCTTTATTCACTGGACCTTCATCTTACTGGTCATATGGCTCTCCTGGATGCATTTGCAACAGGGACACGGGCTTTTTGAAATATTAATCGGGCTGCTTTTCCTTGCTGCCCTGTTTGCATGCGTCACCCTTCACGAATTCGGCCATGCCCTGGCGGCACGAAGGTATGGCATCGGAACACAGGATATCAACCTGCTCCCTATCGGCGGCGTGGCCCGGCTGGAAAGCATGCCCGAAGACCCCAAAGAGGAACTGGTGGTAGCCATTGCCGGACCGGCAGTTAATGTGGTTATCGCCATCGGGTTGTACCTCATCATGCTGGTAATGGGGCAAAGCGATATGGAACTGAGCCATCACATAACCGGCGGTAATTTCCTGGCCGACCTGCTGCTGATCAATATTATTTTGGTACTGTTTAACCTGATTCCCGCCTTCCCGATGGACGGCGGACGTGTGCTCCGCGCTCTGCTGGCCTTCAAAATGAAAAGAGGCAAGGCGACACAGGTTGCCGCTTCTGTCGGACAACTGTTAGCTATCGGTTTTGTTCTTTTCGGCCTGTTTTATAATCCGTTTCTGCTTTTTATCGGAATTTTTGTTTTTCTCGGTGCCGGGGCGGAAGCTAACCAAGTAGGATTGCAGGAATCCTTGCGGGAAGTAAAGGCCAAAGATCTGATAACGACCGATTTTCATGTACTCCCCCAAACAGCTTCCGTATCAATGGCGGCAGCCGCCTTTATGGAAAGCCGGGAACCAGAGCTGGTTGTAACTGATGAAGAGCGCTTTGTGGGGATCGCATCCTACAAATTGATTATCGAAGAGATGCAAAAAGGTCATTTTGATAATCCCGTAATAAATCTTGTGAAAGAACAGGTACAAACTTTGACTCCGGACACGCTTATTTATGAGTTATTACCGCAGGTTCAGCAATCCGGGCAACATATTTTCCCCGTGCTGGATGAAGATCGTCTTGTGGGAGTCATATATTACAAGGACTTGATTAAATTGCTTGAACAAAACGAGGTTGATACCGCTCCCCGGCACAGACATTAACTTCAAACACAATTTATAATTTTATAACAGTGATAGATTTAAATACTACTTCAACCAAACCGCCTCCCGGGAGTTCTAAAGAATCGACCAAAGAAGCTCTTTTAAAAAAACGGCAGGATTTATTTGAGCTTCAAAATAAATTTTATGCCGATGGGCGTTATGGATTGCTCATTATCCTGCAGGGAATGGATACATCAGGAAAAGATGGCACCATCCGTCATGCCTTTAGCAGTATGAATCCACAGGGGATACAGGTAAAATCCTTTAAAGCACCAACGGAAGAAGAACTGGCTCACGATTTTTTGTGGCGCGTGTATCCCCACATTCCGCCCAAAAGAATGATCGAAGTATTTAACCGTTCTTATTACGAAGATATCCTGTTTCCGTTGGTCAACCGCTCCCTGCCGGAAGAAGTTATCCATCACCGGTGCCGGCTCCTTAAGAGCCTGGAGCAGCATTTAGTTCAGAATGATATCCATATATTGAAATTTTTTCTCCATATTTCACAGGAAGAGCAAAAAAAGCGGATAAGCGAACGACTCTCCAAACCACATAAACGCTGGAAATATAGTATAGAAGATGAACAATCAGCCAAACAATGGGACGCTTACCGAGAAGCCTATACCATGCTTATAAATAATTGCGATCAGCCTTCCTGGCATATTGTCCCGGCTGATAAACGTTGGTTTCGAAACTATTATGTTGCCAATATACTCACAGAACATCTTGAAAAACACAATTTAAAATATCCCACTACCTAACAGCCAAACATTATGGAAAATCACGAGCAGCACAAACAGAAAAAAGCAGACCATACCAAAATGGATCACTCAAAAATGGATCATTCCGAGCATGGAGGGGCACCTATGGGAATGGCCGGCCACGACCACCATAAAATGATGGTTGCCGATTTCCGGAAACGGTTCTGGATATCATCTATTATAAGTATTCCCATCCTTTTCTTTTCCCCGATGATCCAGGAATTCTTTGGGTATGAGTACCTGCTCCCTGGCAATTCCTATATCCTTTTTGCGCTTTCCTCCTTTGTTTATTTCTGGGGTGCGTGGCCTTTTCTAAAAGGTTTCTGGGGCGAAATGAAAGCCAAAGGGCCCGGAATGATGACTCTGATATCGATGGCTATAAGTGTGGCCTATTTTTATAGTTCGGCCACGGTTTTTGGGTTAAGAGGAGAAGATTTTTTCTGGGAGTTGGTTACCCTGATAGACATTATGCTGCTGGGTCATTGGCTGGAAATGAAATCGGTACTCGGCGCATCCAAAGCCCTGCAATTATTGGTGAGCATGCTGCCGGCTGAAGCGCACCGGGTGAAAGGCGATACCATAGAGGATGTGAAGCTGGAAGAACTTTTAAAAGGGGATATCATACTGATAAAGCCCGGGGAAAAAGTACCTGCCGATGGTATAATCACAGAGGGCTCCAGTTATTTGAACGAATCGATGCTTACCGGGGAGTCAAAACCTGTTAAAAAAGAATTGAACGAAAAGGTGATAGGGGGTTCCATTAACGGCAATAGCACCCTAAAAGTTAAAGTAGAACATACCGGCAAAGACAGCTACCTGAACAAAGTAATCAAGCTGGTGGAAGATGCCCAGAAAACCAAATCCAAAATGCAAAACCTTTCCGACCGGGCGGCCAAATGGCTTACCTATATCGCCCTGGCCATTGGTTTTGGCACCCTGGCAGTATGGCTTATACTGGGTTATCCTTTTGTATTTGCCCTGGAGAGAATGGTAACGGTCATGATCATTGCCTGTCCGCACGCTTTGGGATTAGCCATTCCCCTGGTAGTAGCGATATCAACGGCCATTTCTGCACAGAATGGACTGCTTATCCGTAACAGAACTGCTTTTGAGGAATCCAGAAAAATATCGGCATTGTTATTTGATAAGACCGGGACATTGACCAAAGGCGACTTTGGGGTAACACGGATTGAATCTGTGGATAATGCTTATTCCAAAGACGAAATCCTTCGCCTGTCAAGCGCTTTAGAGCAAAGCTCGGAACACCCCATAGCTGTTGGTATTATCAAAAAAGTAAAAGAAGAAAATGTTACCGTACCAAAACTGGAAAATTTCAATGCCATTACCGGCAAAGGGGTTGAAGCCGATGTAGAGGGTAAAAAAGTAAAAGTGGTAAGCCCCGGATATTTAAGAGATGAAAATATTGCCATTCCTGAGGACGCTTACAGCGATGCCGCAGAAACAGTCGTGTTCGTTTTGATCGATGGCAAACTCTCCGGATATATAGCACTGGCCGACGAAATCAGGCCCGAATCTTTTGATGCTATCCAGGTATTTAAAAAGAACAATATAAAAGTATTGATGGCAACGGGAGATAATGAAAAAACTGCCAAAGCAGTAAGCGATAAACTTGGGCTGGACGGATACTATTCAGAAGTACTGCCCCATCAAAAGGTGGAAATCGTAAAAGAACTACAAGGCAAGAATGAGTTTGTAGCTATGACCGGGGATGGCGTAAACGACGCTCCTGCACTGGCACAGGCGGATGTTGGGATTGCCGTAGGTTCCGGTACCGACGTTGCCGCAGAAACAGCCGATATTATTTTGGTGAACAGCAACCCGCAGGACATTGCCAGCCTCATTTTATTTGGCAAGGCAACGTTCAAAAAAATGATCCAAAACCTGGTCTGGGCTACCGGCTACAATATTGTTGCCATACCGCTCGCGGCTGGGGTGTTGTATTCATCCGGTTTTGTGCTGGGTCCCGCAGTGGCGGCTGTATTTATGAGCCTGAGTACTATCATCGTGGCCATCAATGCACAATTGCTTAAAGGGAAAATGAGAAGGAGTGAACAGCAACATTGAAGTACTCCCCAATTGTTAGACCACTTGGGAGTACTTCACAGTAATTAAATTTCAGACAAACTTTCAATATTTAAGCTTGTTTTAAGACTCATGGTTTATCTTACTGACAGTATCTTGCTGTGGCGTGCGAATGATGGCACAGCATACATTCAATAGTAACAAAACACCTTAGCACCATGTTATTTGATCATCACTTTATAGGCATGCACTGGATCTGGTGGGTCATTATCATAGTCATCATTCTCCTGGTGGTTTTTGATGTGATTCCATACAGGCCTAAAACCGATACCACCGAAGATGCTCTGGATATATTAAAAAAGCGGTTTGCCCGCGGTGAAATAGAACACGAAGAATTTGAAGAACGAAAAAAGGTTTTAAAACAGAATAAGTAAATCAGTATAACTCTTTTATATTTAATATTATGAAAAAGATTAACGTAGCAGTAAACGGATATGGTGTCATCGGAAAACGGGTGGCCGAAGCAGTAAACCTGCAGGAAGATATGGAACTGGTGGGCATCGGCGATGTAGCCGCCGACTGGAGAATAAAGGCAGCGGCAGCTAAAGGATACGCTGTGTTTGCCAATACCGAAGAAGGCCGCAAGGCAATGAGGGAGGAACATATTCCGGTAGCCGGCGATCTTGATGACCTGCTTGAGCTCGCTGACCTGGTGGTGGATTGCGCTCCCAAAAAGTTCGGTGCCCAGAATGCCGAACGGTATAAAACGGCCGGTGTGAAGTTTATCGTGCAGGGCGGGGAAAAGCATGAGACGACCGGGCATTCCTTCAGCGCGGAAAATAATTATGCCTCTGCTTTAAATCGGGAAAGCACCCGCGTGGTCTCCTGCAACACCACCTCTATCGTACGGACTCTCAGCGCATTAAAACGAGCGGGATTACTGAATAAAGCACGTGGTACGCTGTTGCGCCGAGCTACCGATCCGTGGGAAAGCCACAAAAACGGTATCATGAATACAATGGTTCCTGAACCGGAAATTCCCAGTCACCAGGGCCCGGATGCCCAGAGCGTAGATCCCGAACTGGACGTGGTAACTGCCGCGGTAAAAGTACCCCAAACACTTTCCCATATGCATTACTGGACTGTGCAATTAACCAAAAATGCATCTAAAGAGGAAGTCCTGGAGGCTTTCGGCACTTCTACCCGAACTGCATTTATACGCATGGATGATGAATTATCAGCCAACAATGCGGTCAAGGAACTGATGCTTGATTTGGGCCGTCCCCACGGCGACATGTACGAAGTTGCCATTTGGGAAGACATGCTCAAAGTGGAAGGAGACGAATTGTACTACGCCTACCTGGTAGATAATCAAGCCATCGTTATTCCCGAAACCATCGATGCGATTCGGGCACTCACCGGAGCGGAATCCAATCCGAAGAAATCCATCGAAAGAACCAACCGATCACTAGGTATTAAGCAACGATTTATTTAGTAAGCAATCCATTTTCATTACCTAAAACATTTTTAACTAACGGAATAATTACATGGAACGAGGAATTGAACATTCAGGAGCCTGGGTTATAGCGCTTTTTGTGATCGTTATTGCGTCTTGGCTTTTATACAAATATCTGGCCCCTAAAACTTGGCGCGAGTGGATGGGAGCCGGATTAATACAGGGCTTCATCATCGCACTGTACGCAGAGATGTACGGTTTCCCGCTTACAATATATTTATTAGTTAGGTTTTTGGGGATCGATAGCGGCTATTTGAATGCCAATCTTTGGTCCACCTTAGTAGGCGTAGGTGAAACCGGGATGATGATATCTATGCTTCTGGGATATGCACTGCTCTTCATTGGATTCGGTATTTTTATCCAGGGCTGGCGCCAACTGTATCGCGCCAAACAGGAAAACAGGCTGGCCACCGACGGATTATACAGCCTGGTCAGGCATCCCCAATACACCGGGTTGTTTATCGGGCTTTTTGGAGAGGGTGTCATTCATTGGCCCACCATATTCTCCGTAGGTTTGTTCCCGGTTATCGTTATAGCTTATGTTCTGCTTGCCAAAAGAGAAGAGAAGAAAGTGATCGAGGAGTTTGGCGAAGAATATCTCGAATACAAGCGGAACGTCCCGGCCTTCCTTCCGGTGAAAGGCAAATGGAAACAGTTTCTGCAACGGTCGTCCAGCGGTTCTTCAGACAACCCAGACTAATCGATTCAATTCGAGGGAATGAATTCAAAATACAGACAAATAACATAGTTTTGACTGAAAGATGTAAAGCGAATAGGATGTGGTTCTTAACAGATTATAACCTTCAATATGATCCCCATCCCTCCAACGGGATAGCGCTTGACCGGCTTTATCCTGGATTTTATTCAAAACGAAATTTTTTAATACAAAACATATCTAATCCATGAGTAACCAAACAGATAGTAGCCCTGATGAAAAAAATGAACCAGCAATAATTATATATTGCAAGGAGTGGTGCGACTACCTGCGAAAGCTGGTCCATCTGCTCCAGGAAAAAGACTATGCGTTTACTTTTATTGACTTGCGATTTGATACTCGGAAAGCGAAGGGGCTGGTCTCTAAATTAGGGAATCCCTTGATATTGCCCGTTATTTATATCAACGATCAATATTATGAAAGGCCGGTATTTTCCAAAATAAATAAAGCATTCAATCTCAGCCATTCACCTGCTAAAGTATAAATTGGTTAATACGGATAAAAATGGAGTCTGGAAAAGCAGCACTTGTTCTTTGCGGAGGCGGCGCCCAGGGCGCGGCCGAAATCGGATTCTACCAGGCGATGGTGGAACTGGGCATCAGCCCTGATTTTATAGTCGGAACTTCGGTTGGAGCCCTGAACGGGGCTTTTATTGCTTGCGGCATGGACATCTCCCGGATGAAAGAAATATGGATGGAGATTTCTAATCGCAAACTCTACAGTTTCAACCCGGAACTTCTCTGGAAATGGGGTGATGCCTCCAGCCTGTTTAAACCCACCGGTCTGAAACGGTTCCTCAAGAAACGGCTGCCGGTCGACACGTTTGAAGAGCTTGAGATTCCGTTGACGGTGGTAGCAACTGACTTACAAACAGCCGAATCTGTGTACCTTGAAAAAGGGCTGTTACTGCCAGCTCTGATGGCCAGCACTGCTCTCCCGGTCTATTTTCCGCCTAAGCGTATAAATGAACACCAACTGGTAGACGGCGGGATCACCAATAACATCCCTGTCGATAACGCTTACGAACAAGGTGCCGACTCCATTTACTGTATTTTAACAGACTGCCGGCACAGGTTAAGCCACACTGTGAGCGGGCTTTTTAATATGATCATCCGTACGGCACAGGTCAAACAGTACCAAAAAATGAGAACGGATGTACAGAAAATTGCTCAGAATACCAATCTCTACCTGCTGGATCTTTGTATTAATACACATCTTACAAGTATGTTGGATTTCAGCAAAACAGAATTGATCATAGAGGAAGCATACCGGTTTTCAAAAAGAGCCCTTGAACAGGGATATGGCTGCCAACCCCTGCCGGTTGAGCCATTCGGATCGCATTAGTCGTATTAGGCCCGTTTGGTTTTGGAAACTTTCAGATTTTTGATGCATAAAGGAGAGCCAACGGGTTAATACCAGAGCCAGTTGTTACATGTCGTGTTCGACCATATCGGGCTCTGGCACCAGTGGGTGGAATTCTACGGCGTGTTTGAAAATACGTCCGGCAAGTTGAAAGCGGCTGATGACCGACGCACTTTTAACCAGTATGGTGCCGACGAAGACCTCTACATTGGCGGGCGATATAACTTGGTAGACGGTGAAACAGCCAACGGCGACATTGAAATCGATCGCTTAAATATTGGTGGGGGTTGGTTCCTCACCAAAAATACACTGGCCAAACTGGAATACGTAACTCAGAACTATGACGGAGAAGGTTATGCCGGTTCGCCTTATGACGGTGCTGAATTTAACGGCGTAATGATGGAAGCTGTCATCAGTTTTAAAAAATAGCTTGTAATCCCAATCATTTATGGCGCAGTGATAAATGATTGGTTACAATTCGTTGTGCGATGGCGATACCCTGCATGATCCCCTTCTCCGGGGAGGCAGGCTTGCCAATAGCGCTTCCGGCCGCATAAACATCCAAGACGCCTGTTTCAAACCGGTCATTGACCCGGATGTTACCCCTGGAGTCTGTTGGAATTTCCATGACGTCAAGGTCTTCGAGCGGGACGAATGCAGGCGGAGCGATATCACCCGGGGATTCCCTGCCGGTAATCAGCAGGTTCAGGCCGTGGCAGCGCTCATTATGTATTCGAAGGGTGTACCGGAAAACTACCTCGGGGACACCGTTTAGAACAGATACCCGGCCCGATTCCCGGAACAGCTCCCAGCCCTGATCGGAATACCATGTGGCAAGTTTATCGGCAAAAGAGGGGGTATTTATGGCCTGGCCAGCGGACTGCCGGCTGAGCCATTGCAACTTTTCCCTTACATCCGTTTGCGGAATTCTTCCTCCCGGTTCCGCTTCTTCCAACACTTCAAAAGTGGGCAGGCCGGGCCCCACCACTAATGTCTTCTGCTTAAACATATGTGCGACCGCCGCCGCGCCCCACGCCTGGGGTTCCGAACCTACGATGAGCAGGTCGTAGAGCTTGTCGGTATCGAAATTACAGCAACCGTACATGGTAGTTATATTATATAGTCTGTTATGCCGGGTAGAGTTACGGCTTCATCCTGTTCTGTCACTTTACATACACCGTTTTAATATTTACAAACTCTTTGATGCCGAAATGGGACAGTTCCCGCCCGTATCCGCTCTCCCTGATGCCGCCGAAGGGCAGCCGGGGATCGGATTTTACCAGCGAGTTTACAAAACAACACCCGGCCTGGAGTTTTTCGGCGGCGATGCGTGTACCCTTCTGTGCATCCCGGGTAAACACAGCCGCTCCCAGGCCAAACCGGCTGTCGTTGGCTATTCGAATAGCATCGTCTTCGTCTTTTGCCGTGATGATGGAAGCAACGGGACCGAAAAGCTCTTCTCCGTATGCCGGCATGCCGGGTTTAACATTGGTTAAAACTGTTGGCGGATACCAGGCGCCGTTCTGGCCCGGAATTTCTCCTCCAAGCAGGCATTGGGCCCCTTGCTTAATACTTTGTTCCACCTGCCCGTGCAGTTCGTCGCGCAGGTCGGTCCGGGCCTGTGGACCAATATCGCTGCCTTCGTCCATAGGGTCTCCCATGGTCTTTTGCTCCATGAGATCTGCAAAACGCTGTTCAAACTCCTCCCGCACCTTGTCCACCACAATAAACCGTTTGGCGGCGATGCAGCTTTGCCCGCTGTTGATCAGCCTGCTGTTCACGCAGGTGGGAACGGCCAGATCCAGATCGGCATCCTCCAGAATCACATACGGATCGCTGCCGCCCAGCTCCAGCACCGTTTTTTTCAATACAGAACCCGCTTTTTGAGCTACGGCCTTTCCTGCCGGCACACTTCCTGTCAGCGTAACGGCCTTTACGATCGGGTGTTCGATAACCCGGCCGACCTTGCTGCTGCTTATTTTCAGCGTTCGGAATAGATGTTCGGGAAAACCGGCCTCCCGGAAGACCTCTTCGATAGCCAGCGCGCAGCCGGTTACGTTGGAGGCGTGTTTAAGCACGCCGGCATTTCCGGCCATCAGGCCGGGAGCGGCAAACCGAAAGACCTGCCAGAACGGGAAATTCCACGGCATCACGGCCAGAACCACCCCCAGCGGCTGAAAGGCCACAAAACTGTTGGAAGCATCGGTCTCAATGGGCTGGTCCGCCAAAAACGATTCCGCATGTTCTGCGTAATATTCGCACACCCAGGCGCACTTTTCAACTTCCGACCGGCCGCCCAATACCGGCTTTCCCATTTCCCGCGCCATCAGTTCCGCATACTCCTGCCGGTGATCGCGCAGAACCTCTGCCGCTTTTTTCATCAGCGGTGCCCTGTGAGAAAAATCCGTTTCCCGCCACTGTTCAAAGGCGGTTTGACTTTTTTGCAAAACGGATGCGATTTCCTGCTCCGTCAGCTCTTCATATTCCCGGATCACTTCGTCATTTGTGGGGTTGATGGATTGTAACATAGGTTCTGTTTTTTTAAGAGTTGTTTTTCCAGTAATCAGATAATTTGTCCGTCAGCTGCGAATTGACCGCCGGGTTGATGGGAATTTCCACCAGGCGCAATTCCCGGGATTGTATGGATTCAGTGAGCACATCCTTGAGTTCCCGGACGGTTTCGGGCCGGTATCCCGGAATGCCAAAGCTCTCAGCCAGCTTTACAAAATCAGGATTGGAAATCCGGGTTCCGGTCGAGCGGCCGGTGTGCATGCGCTGCTTCCAGCTGATGAGTCCGTAATCGTTGTCGTTAAAAACGATCACCGTACATCCGACCCCGAGTCTTTTCGCTGTTTCCAGTTCCTGCACGTTCATCATAAAGCCGCCATCGCCCATGGCGGCTACGATATGCCGGTCCGGATCGGCCAGAGACGCGGCAATACCGCCGGGCAGGGCGATGCCCATGGTGGCCAGCCCGTTGGAGATGATACAGCCGTTGGGGCAGCAGGTCAGAAAATTGCGGGCTATCCACATTTTGTGGCTGCCCACATCGCTGATCAGCAGCCCGCTTTCCGGGAGCGCTTTCCGAATAATATTCAGGGCGCCCGGAATGGTGAAGTCATCGCCTTCGGACAAGTTATAGCTTTGGATATCCTCCAGGATGCGATTTCGGATACCGCTGTGCCAGCCGGTCTCAAAGGAAAATTTCTGTTCCTTCATTTCTCGGTTCAGTTCCCACAGGGCCGCCGAAATATCACAGATCAGTTCCACTTCGGGGCGGTAGTGGGTATAGACCTCAGCCGCTTCAAAGTCGATATGGACGATGGTGTTGCTATTGTCCGGATTCCAGGCCTCCGGAGCGTACTCGGCTATATCGTAGCCCACAGTCAGGATCAGGTCGGCCTGCTCAACGGCCTCCATCACATAATCTTTAAATCCTAAACCAATGGAATACAGTGAGAGGTCGTTGGTGTCGGTTATCGCACCCTTTCCCATAAAAGTGTGGGCCACCGGAATGCCAAATGCATTCACCAGCTCCGTCAGGTGTTTGGAAGCCCGTTTCCGGATGGCGCCGTTTCCGGCAATAATCAGCGGACGCCGGGCCTTTTTCAGCAATTCGATGGTTTTGTCCAGGGCCTTGTAGTCGGGGGCGGCTCTCCGCAGAGATTCCGGTTGAATAAGATCCACCATTTGCGTGTCGGCTTTAGCCACATCCTCGGAGAGTTCGATGTGGGTGGCGCCCGGCTTTTCCATCCCGGCCAGCTTAAAGGCTTTGCGAATAACCTCCGGTACGATATCGGGTGTGCTGACGGCCGTGTTCCACTTGGTGACCGGACGAAACATACTAACAATGTCCAGATTCTGGTGACTGGTATTGTGCAGCCTGTCCAGGTCGCCCTGACCGGTGATGGCCACAACCGGACTTTTATCCAGGCTGGCATCGGCGATTCCGGTCAGCAGATTGGTGGCGCCCGGGCCCAGAGTGGACAGGCAGACGCCCGCCTCACCGGTTATGCGCCCCCATACGTCGGCCATAAAGGCGGCACCCTGCTCGTGGCGGGTCGGGATAAACCGGATGGACGATTCTGAAAGGGAAAACAACAGGTCTTCGTTTTCTTCGCCCGGAACACCGAACACATATTCGACGCCTTCATTTTCCAGGGCTTTCACAAACAGGTCGGAGACTTTCATGCTAACTTGATTAAAATGATATGATTATTTGTTCCTAACAACTTACTCTCTGTCGGGTTCGTTCAATTTTTTGACAGTCTGAACCGGCTTCCGGCACGCCGGGGATCGTGCGATATAGTTGGCATTTTGGTAGAGCGCCAGCGCCAACAGCACGAGGGAGCCGAGATAGAGTTCGGTTTCCCAGGTAACCACAAATTTCTGTACGGCCAGGGAACTTCCGGCTGGCAGCAGCGGGATGAGGCCTCCCAAAAACCCCATCAGTGCGGGAAGCAATGGGGAGCAGCAGAGCAGGGGCGTTAGAATACTGACGAACAGCCCGCCTGCCGTGGACGATTTTTGGGATTTTACGCCCTGCCGGAAAGCAAATACGGTAAAGGGAATAACGGCCCCAAGCAGCAGCGCAAAAGCCAGGGCGAATGCTGTCATCGACCCGTTCAGGTGTTGCAGGGAAACGAGGCCGATTTTACCGGCCGTGTATTTGGCCGGAAGAGTCATGGCATACAGCAGCAGGAAAAACCCAAAGCTGACGACTCCGATGATTTGGTAACTCCGATTGGAAAATACGATTTTAAAGGCTGTTGTAAGGTTTTGCATGGGCTTTATGAAATGTGTCTTAGATTATACCTGCTTCGATTTATCTATTAAAAAAGGCCAGAACCATCTTTTATCTTTTTCTTTCAGAAAATACTGCACGCCAATACCCAGTATGATACCGAATGCAATATGCGCGGCCAGGGTAATCAGGAAGAGTTGGGGCCAGGCATAATTGACGCCGAAGGGTCCGACCATCGGCTCCATAGGAGGCAGGGTCATCATACCGGTCTCAACAACCATAAGCCAGGCAAGGGCCCAGCCGATAGCGCTTTTGTAGCTGGGTCGCTTACCCCACACAAAGGCATAAACCAGTCCGAAATTGGTGCCGTTCAGGAAGTGGATGAGGAAGCCGACCGAGTAGTACCAGGCAAAATTTTTGCTGCCGGTAGCGATCATGCCAAACATTTCAGGTGTATCACCGGGCAGCCATTGGTAGATTACGCCCATTTGCCGGAAAAAGTCCAGCCCCACCGTAGCCAGCGCTCCGATGCCGAAACCGACTACAATGCGCCGATAGATATCCGGGTAGTGTTTTTTGCAGTACCACGCTATAACAATTAGTCCCAGAATAGCCGGAATATAGACAAATGGAATATATCCGCCGGCAAACTGGTGGGCGGCCATGATCATTTCAGGTCCTTTAATTTTCTCCATCACAAGCTGGGCATATCCCGTTGAGAGCGTGACCAATTGAATAGGTACAGCCCCGCCGAAGAACAGAGCCAGCAGGATGAGAAACGTGCGTTTGGTGTCTTTCGTTTGTGTTGTATTCATAGTTTAATCCGTGTCTTAATTAGTATGAATTTTGGCCGATTGATCGCGTTTGTTCGTATTAGAAGATTTGCACGACCTGTATTGATTTTGCTGGTAATACCAGTACCCTGCTATGGAACCAATAAGTACTCCAATGGCAGTAGCCCAAAATCCCTTCGATGCAAGCAGCGCCAACAGCCCTGCTCCTCCGAGCAGCAAAAACAGGATTATCCCGATACAGCAGACCGTATGCAGCAAGAGAAACGCCAGTGCAGGCCAGGTATTTTGCGAATTATTACTACGTCCAGAGTTTTTCATTTTTTCTTAAAAGTATAAGGGATAGTTACTTACACGGCGCAGCAGCTCAGTTTCTTAACGTCTTTGTCGAAGGTGAGCGCCGCCAGTTTGATGCCTTCCGACAACGTCAGGTACGGATGGAATTCCGAAATCAGAGATTTGACTGTAACCCCATGCCGCATAGCCAGGGCCAGCTCCATCAGCAGCTCCGAGCCTTCCGGGGCCAGGATGCGGGTACCTATTATTTGGTCGGTTTCCCGGCTGCGAATCAGTTTAATGAAACCGCGGGTGTCGCGGGCGGCAATGGAGCGGGGCACGTTGTCAAGCGAAAGTTTAGCCGTGTCGTACTCAATACCGGCTTCTTCTGCCTGTTTTTCGTCCATGCCGATGCCGGCTACCTGTGGATCGGTGAAGATTACCCAGGGCAGTACTGAATAGTCGGCCTTCCGGGAAGAACCGCGCAGGGCGTTTTCGGCAGCCAGGTTACCTTCGTAGGCGGCCGTATAAACAAACTGATATTTGCCGGTCACATCACCGGCGGCAAAGATGTTGGGAACGGAGGTACGCATGGTTTCGTCAACCGGCAGGTAGCCGCGGCCGGCCGTGTCAATGCCCACCTGTTCCAGTCCGAGGTTTTTGGTATTGCCCTGCCGACCGGTGGTAACCAGCAGGTGCGTGGCCCTGAGCGTGGTTTCTTCGCCGTCCACGGTCAGTTTTACCACTTTCTCATTACCAGTTGTCATCACCTCTTGAACATCGGTGTTGGTCAGCACGGTGATGCCTTCGTCTTTCAGGTATCCGGTCAGCCCCTGCGCCAGCTCTTCGGGCTGATCGCTGAGCACGTGCGCCGATCGCTGTACGATGGTCACTTTCGATCCCAGCCGGGCAAACATCTGGGCATTTTCCAGGGCTATATAACCGCCGCCAAAGACGATTAGAGTTTCAGGGAGTTCTTCGAGCTCGTAGGCGGTTTCGTTGGTCAGATAGCCGGTCTCTTCCAGTCCCGACACGTCCGGGACAAAGGTGGATGCCCCGGTGGCGATGAGGATGTTATCGGCATGGTACGTTTCGCCGCCTGCTTCGACGGTATGCTTGTCAACCAGGATGCCCCGTTCTTCCAGCAGGGTGATGTTGGGATCGTCTTTGATCACGTCAATATACTTATGCTGGCGAAGATCCTGAACCATCTCCCGTTTCTGATCGATGATCTTCTTGAAATCTGTAATACGGCTTTGGCTCTCGATGCCTTTAAAACCGGGATTCTTTGCCCGGTGGTGAGCCTCGGCGGTGCGGATCAGCGTCTTGGAGGGCACGCAGCCTACGTTCACGCAGGTGCCTCCGGTGGGCAGCCCTTTGTTGATGATGAGGGCGGTGCCGCCCAGCTCGCTGGCCTTGATGGCCGCTGCAAAAGCGGTCGATCCCCCACCGATGATGACCAGCGAATACCGGTTTTGACTATTTTCAGAAGTACCGATTTCGCCGGTTACTTTATAGTGCCCCGTGGCGTTAATGGTATCGATAATTTCCTCTTTGGTAATCTTTTCCGGATCGTAGGTGATCTCGGCTTTTTCGCCGGGGTAGCTGACGGTTTTATCCATCACCCCCTCTTTACCGTTGAATTGGCTGGCTATGGTTTCGGCACAGCCCTCGCAGGTCATACCGCTTATGGATAATTTTAAGGTTTGTTCATTCATGATAATTAGTATTTAAGCAAATTCTAAAATAATTGTGCCATTAAACGCTTTGTCCTGGAATGGTTGATCATTAAGAACAAAGCGTTTAAAGGTGATTGGTTTAATTTTCGGCTACGGTAAAGCCCGTTTTGTTGATGGCAGCCACAATCGTTTCCCGGTCGGTCTTGCTTTGGTCGTACTTAATAGTTGCCTTGCCGGTATCGTAGGAAGCATCTGCTTCAAGAACGCCATTTACACCACTTGCGGCATTTTCTACGCTGGCTTCGCAGCCCGTGCAGGTCATCCCCTCGATATCGAAGGTAATGGTCTGAACCTGACTTTCTTGCACATACACTACTTTTTGTTCCTGTTTTGGGAAAAAAGCGTCTGAATAGTAAGGGAAGGCCAGCAGCAGCCCGGCCAGTACGGTTACAATGCCCAGAAAGCTTTTGGTTTGCCAAAACGAAGGATTTTCCTCACAAGCACATTCGGGATCCCACTGCGGCTTGAGTTTTTGATACCAGGCGAAGCCGAGCAGCAGCACGGTAAGCCCAATCAGGTAGGGCCGGAAGGGCTCTAACCACGAAAAGGCAGAAGCCGCCCCGCTGATGCCTGCCGCAAATACAATGACCGGGGTAATACAGCACAGGGATGCGGCGAAGGCCGCAAACAGGCCGGCACCCATCCACTTGGTGTCAGAGTTGTTATTTTGTTGATTTTTCACGCGGCCAACACCTCCAGAATGTTATTGTCATTAATATGGTCAAAGTGAGGTGAAAGAATATCTTTAAACAGCGGATTCAGCGAATAAAAGATCAGCTGCCCTTCCCGCTCGGTTTCCACCAGTTTGCGGTCTTTGAGTTTACGCAGGTGCTGGGAAACGGCGGGTATGCTCATGTCCAGAATATCCCCCAGGTCGCAGGGGCAGAGCTGCTTTTCCTTGCTCAACAGATAAAGGATTTTAAGGCGAACATCATTGGCGGCCAGCTTAAGGATATCCACCAGCCGGTCAATCGAGCCCTCTACCTTGTTCAGGGCATCGATACATCTATTTATTTGGTTGAGGTCAGCTACCTCGCGTATGCATTCCTGTTTACTCATGTGTTGAATTTTTTTGTTTGTAGTTTTCCAATGGAACGAAAATATAATAATTAAATTATTTAATCAAATGCTTAAATAAGAGGTGATAATTGTCCATGCCCATACAAAAATTGGTCACCTTAGCTCTTTACCGGCTTTTGTATCTCCTTCCAGGGCTCCCAGAATCGGGCAGTCCCTTTTAGGCCCTTCTCCGGCACAAGAATCGATCAACTCTATCAAGGTTTCCTTAATTCGCAGCAGATCTTTGATCTTTTTGGCCACATCCTGGTATTTTTCCTGTGCCTCACTTTTTATTTCAGAGCAGGTGGTATTTTCATCCAAACGCAATTCCAGCAGTTCTTTGATTTCGCTGAGTGTGAAGCCGAGCTCCTGGGCCCGCTTGATGAACCTGATCTGGTCAATGTGCCGCTGTGTAAAAATCCGGTAGCCGGAGCGGCGGCGGTCGGGCTCGGGGATTAGCCCGCGTTTTTCATAATAGCGTACTGTTTCCTTATTAACTTTTGCGCGCCGGGCTGCTTCACCAATTTTAAAGGTGACAACGCTATCGTATTTTTTATTCATATCTGATTCCCTGGTACTATTTTGGAGAGAGATTCCTGAACTATTATCATCCTATTAAAAATACTAAAAAGCCAATAACGTATTATGGAAAAGCCCGGCAGCCACCGGAACTGCTTCTGCTTAATCATTTTATCTGTTCGGGAAATTTGTTACTGAGAGTTTGCCCTGGTTTTCTTTTGGGGATAGGTAATATCCCGAACGGTGAAGCCGGCATCACTGACCGCTTTTCTTATTTTGTCTTCAGACAAGGCAGCGTCTTTTTTTAGTTTGATGTCGGTTTTGCCCTTGTCCATGTCCACATAGATGGCTTCCACCCCGTCCAGTTTTTTCAGCTTTTTTTCCAGGCCGTAGGCACAAAATGGACATGCAAGGCCGTCCACTTCAACTACAATATCCGGGTTATCAATTTTCTTTTGGGCATAGGCCTGATTGGTTATGGACAGGGTAAGCAGCATGCCAAGGGCCAGGCCGGTTATAATGGTTAAACGTTTCATAATACTCGTAGTTTTGATTGTTGTTGAAGTTTTTATTCCAGGCTATGGTTACATTTTTGGCTCATTCTTTCTAAAAAAACTCATATGTGAAATTCTACGGCAAAGGTAAACCGGGGAACCGGGCTTTCACGGCCCACATTATCCACTACCGGAATTTGTACACCGGGCTTGAAGGCCCAGTTCCGGTAGGTGACCCAGGCACCGAAGCCGGCAAACAGGCGTCCGCCTTCCGAGCCGGGTATGACGGCTCCATTCTGTTTGTTGGCGCCGAATACCTGACCGTTCAGTTCGGCCATCAGCACCACGTCAGGGTCATAATAACCGGTTTTTACTGGGCGGAACCCGGCTGCAACATCATATAAAAAAACGTTTCCGCGATCTATGTTATTCAGGGTACTGTTGAACCGGTACCCGCCGGTAGCAAACATGAGCCACCGCCGTCCCTCATAAGCGCCGGACAATCCGGCAAAAGCGTCGGTGGTATTGGGGCTGATATCGGAATTCCCGGTCGGAAGATCTACGCCACCCAGAACAGCGGCGTGATACACGCCGCCGGGAACGTCATTCTTATAAAACCGGTATTTAGATCGGATACCCAGGTTGCCAAAAGCGAGGCCCTCTGTACCTGCTCCACTTAGTGCCTGCGGGGCGGACAGCGTAACCGCCCAGTTTTCCGTGATGCCGTACAGCACTTCATATTCCATTTCATACAGGGCCTGCCGGGTATAGCTCTGAATATTGAGTCCTGCTTCAAAGCCAAAACCGTGCAGCCAGATCGTGCGCGGGCCAATTCCGAAAATAGGTTCATGAGCTTGTATGGTAGAAGTACTTCCAAAACCAAACAATGCTGCCAAAAGCAGCGCTTTTAGTGATAAGCTGAAGGTGGTATGAGATGTTATCGGGTTCATAAAATATCAGAACTATTTGAGATTGTTAAATTTCAGATTCCAAGAAACCGCATAATGGGAACAATAGCGTACGCAAAAAAGGCTCCAGTACCATAGATGATCACAGAAGTCCAAAACATGACTTTGGTAAATCGCCCGGCTGCCTCACATCCTTCTCCTCCGGTAATGCTGCACGCCATTTTACCCTTTGGGCGATAAACCAGGAGGCCGCTGATGAGCAGCATGAGCCCAGAACCCAGAAAAATCCATCCTTTGTTGGCTGACAACGGTACCAGCCACGGGAAGGTGGAGATCATGGAAGTGACCGCCGCACCCCCGGCAAAGGCCGCCACGGCTGCCGGCAGAGCACAGCAGAGCAGGGTGCCGGTTGACGTAAACAGGGCAAAAAAGCTGGATGCTTTCTGCTTCCAGGTCTGACTGCCGGCTTTAGTTGTTTGGGTTGAATTCATTATGTATTTGCTATAGTCAATTTCTGTAAGTTAATGTAAGGCTTGTACCCTGGTACTGAGTCAAGCCTTAATGCTGGTAAATTAGTAGTAACCTGATCATTTCGTAACAGTTTCCTTTCAGCCGATCAGCTTTTGAAATGCATCTTCCAATTCCTGGCTGTGAACAAGTCCTTCCAGGCGATTGACTTCCGAGCCATGTTTAAACATCAGCAGAGTGGGTACGGCTTCAATTCCGTAATCATCCATCAACGGTGAGTCTTCGGTGACCCTGACTTTATAAACCTCTATTTTGTTCTCATAATCCTGTGCCACGGATTTGAGTTTCGGCTCCATCATGTTGCAAGGCGGGCATTCATCCATCCAAAGGTCAATGACTAACGGTACCTGCCGGTTATCAACGTATTCTTCCAGTTTTTCTTCGTTGAGGGTTGGAATGTTCATAAATACTAAATTGATTTTTCGGTTTTTTCCGGTTCATAACCTGCTTCCAGCAGGGTTTCACGGATGCCGGCCTCATCCACTTCTCCATTCGTAAAATGGATGTTGAGAAGATGCTCATCCAAATCGGTCTCAATTTCTATATCAGAAATCCGTTCATGTAATGCTTTGCTGATGGTTTCCACGCAGTGCCCGCAATTCATGTTGGTCACGTAATAGGTGAGGTCATACTCCTTTTTTTCCTCTTTTTGGGTGGCATCCGGGAGCAGCTTTCCGCCAAAGGAATTGAGCAGTACGGCACTTACACTTCCGGCCATCGCCACCATAGCCCATATGGGACCGACCAATCCGGTCACTGCCAGAGGCACGCCGAGGCCGTTAAAGCTGAAGGCCAGAATGAGGTTTTGACGCGTCTTTTTGTAGGAAATCTTCCCGATCCTGAAGGCTTCGGGCAGGGCGCTGAGCCGTTCGCCCATCAGCACCACATCGGCCGATTCGATGGCGATGTCGGTGCCGGCACCGATGGCCATGCCTACGTCCGCCTGCGTTAACCCGGGTGCATCGTTGATGCCATCGCCCACCATGGCAACTCTCTGTCCTTTGTCCTGCAGCTTGCGAACGTGTTCAGCCTTTTCGTCCGGTTTCACGCGGGAATGCACCTCTTCAATACCGCACTCCCGGGAAATGGCCCTGGCCGTACGCTCATTATCACCGGTAATAAGCACCGGCGTTATATTCATCCGCCTGAGCCGATCCACGGTTTCAGCGGCATCCTCTTTCAGGGTATCAGCTAAAGCAATGGTACCGGCCAGGGAGCCGTTAACGGATATACCGATCACCGTTTGCCCTTCTTTTTCATGATCTTCCACCCATTTTCCGGCCGGTGTTATATCCGCGCCCTGTTCCTTCAAAAACTCCAGGCTTCCCACCCGTACCTCACGGCTGTCAACCCGGGCAGTAACCCCCTTGCCGGTGGCGGAGTTGAAGTCGTCAGCTTGAGGTATTTCATCAATCCTGTTTTTTACATACTCAACTACCGCCTCGGCAAGTGGATGTTCGGAGTGATGCTCGGCGGCCCCTGTCAGTCGATAAAACAGATTCTCATCAATATCGCCATAGATTTTAGTATCCACCACTTCAGGTTCTCCCACGGTGAGGGTGCCCGTTTTATCAAAAACGATGGTATCTATGTCTTTCATGATCTGGAAGGCTTCGCCGGCGCGAATCAGGATACCGCGGTCGGCGGCCATACCGCCGCCCCGTATCATCGCCAGCGGAGTGGCCATGCCGAGGGCACACGGGTAGCCCATTACAAAGACGGCCAGCATGGCAAAGATGGCGCGCACCACATTCATTTGACCGGTAAACAGCCACGCTCCGAGCGTCCACACCCCCAGGGCCAGTCCGGCAAAAGCCACCACGCCGGGCACATAGTATTTCAGTACTTTATCCACCAGCTGAATGATGCCCGGCTTCATGGCGCGGGCCTCTTCGATATGGCGGGCCACCTGCTGCAGAAAGGATTCATCGCCAATGGCTGTTACTTTCACCAACAGTGCACCGGCCTGGTTGAGGGAACCGCCCACTACCTTATCACCTTTTTCTTTCTCCACCGGGATGGATTCACCGGTAACGATGCTTTCATCCACCCCGGAGCGGCCTTCTATGATTTCACCATCTATCGGAATCTTTTCTCCGGGACGGATGCGCACGCGGTCGGCCTTTTGCAGCTGGCTTATTTTCACTTCCTGTTCATTGCCTTCTTCATCCACCCGCCGGGCGGTTTCGGGCTGAAGGTTCATAAGCTTTCGCACGGCTTCGGAAGCCCGTGCCCGTACTTTATTCGATGCCCACCCCGAGAGAATGTGGTAGGCAGTTATAAATACCGAAACCGCAAAAAATTCGACAGCGGGAAATTGAGAATAGACAAGTCCGGCAATACCGCCCGCCAGTCCAGAAAAGGCGCCGAACTCCAGCAACACGTGCTGGTTAAGAATACCGCGCCGCAGCGACTGCCACGCTTTTTTCTTGATGTACCAGCCTGGCCAAAACATGGTGGCGAGCGCCAGCGCTGTCATGGCTAAGGCAAACCACGGGAACATGAAGCCGGCCCACATGGCAATCATAATGGCAAGAGCCAAAACGGTAAATGTCCCTGAAATCCAGAGATTTTTCTTATGTACTTCCAGTTCTTCTTTCTGTTGTTTAAAGGCTTTAACCTTGTCGGGGTCGCGGATGGTGTAGCCTAAATCCAGCATGGTCTTTTTCAGCTCCTGTTCCTGAACTTTGCCCTCCTGATAACGAATTAACACCTGCTCGTGGGCCAGGCTGACGTCCACCTTTTCCACACCGTCCATTCTGCTGTAGGCTTTGTTGATACTTTCGGCGCAGAACGAGCACGCCATGCCGCCGATATTGAATTGAAGGCTTTTCATAGACTATTTTTCTGCGGTGTAGTTTGCTTTTGTCAGGGCGGCTTTCATCTCATCAAAAGATGCCTTGTCAGAATCATATTCAACTTCGGCCGATTTGTCGTCAAAAGTAACCGAAGCTGTTTGGACTCCATCCACCCGCTCCAGAATATTGGCAGAGCGCTCGGCGCAGCCTTTGCAATGTAAATCGGGAATATTGAATGTCAGTTTTTCCATGGAATGAAAAATTGTTTTAGAATTAAGAGTTTGTTTGGTATGAAATAAAATGCGTTGTCAAATAGGTTGAAACAGGAACAAATCAGGAGACAACACTTAAGGTTCTTCCTCAGAATTGTCCTTCTCTTTTCCCTGAACTTCTGTGAGTTTAAAACCAGCATTTTCTATGGCATCCCTAAGTATCTCGTTGGTGGGGATGTTGTTTCGCCTGAAGGACAGTTTGGCAAATCCTTTCTTAGTGTCAATCCCATTAATGGAAATACCATCCAACTTTTGCAGTGAGCTTTTCAGACCCCGTGCACAGAATTCGCAAGACATCCCCTCAATTTTAAGTGTGATGACCTTATCTTGCTGTATGGTCTTTGTAGTGTCTGCCTGACCATAAGCGTTCAGTGTAATAACACTTATCAGTATCATTAGCAGTAATGTAATTTTTTTCATTGTCATCTCTTTTGTATGGTAACTTGTTCTTCAAAAACCAGCTTATTGTGGTAATAAACCCTGATGTTGATACAATATAAGCCCTGTACCATGGTCGAGAGTCAAGTGTTAATTTAAAACACGGTTGACTACAGTTATCTACCAAGAGATCCGATGCTTGATTCTCATTTTTATTCATAAATTTCTACATTAGATTGAAATCTCTTTTTCGTGAAAATGAACTTATTATGCTCAATCAATTTTTTCTATTCAATATTGATATCAGCCGTTTTCTAATTGCAAGCCTGGTTGCCGTTCTGCTGGTCGGGGGCATCGGCTGGTTTTGGCCGCCTTTCTTGTGGCTATTCGTGCTGGTGGGGCCGGTGGTGCTTATCGGGGTGATCGACCTCGCTTTTTCTAAAAATACCATCATTCGCAATTTCCCTTTCCTCGGACATTTCCGATACATACTGCTCAATATTTCGCCGGAGATCCGACAGTACTTTGTAGAGAGTAACACCGATGGCAAACCGTTCAGCAAAAACCAGCGCGATTTTGTAAACAAGCGCTCGGAAAAAGAGTTCGAAACACACCCATTCGGCACCGAGCTGGATGTATATGAAGAGCAGTACGAATGGGCGCCGCACTCCATTTATCCTAAAAAAATTCCGGAAGAACAGCCCCGTATATCGATTGGAGGTGCCGACTGCAGCCAGCCGTACCGGGCCTCGCTCTTTAATATCTCGGCCATGAGCTACGGTTCACTGAGCAAGCCGGCAATCCGCGCTTTAAATAAAGGAGCCAGCATGGGCGGGTTTTATCACAATACGGGAGAGGGCGGGCTGGCCCCGTACCACTTGGAGTTCGGCGCCGATGTGGTGTGGGAGATCGGATCGGCCTATTTCGGCTGCCGCACGGACGATGGCGACTTTGATCCCCATGAATTTGAACAGAAGGCCACCGATGAGCGCATAAAGATGATTGAGATCAAACTCTCGCAGGGTGCCAAACCGGGGCACGGAGGCGTGCTGCCGGCCATTAAGAATACTAAAGAGATTGCCGAAATTCGCGGTGTGGAACCACAAATAAAAGTCGTTTCCCCGGCCTTTCACACGGCCTTTTCGGATGCCGAGGGCCTGCTGAACTTTGTTCAACAGCTTCGGGAACTCTCGGGCGGCAAGCCCTGTGGGTTCAAACTCTGCATCGGGCGTAAAGAGGAGTTTGTTGAAATCTGCAAAGCGATAATTGAAACCGGCATCAAGCCCGACTTTATTACCATTGACGGCAGTGAAGGTGGCACGGGCGCGGCCCCTATTGAATTCTCTGACTCCATCGGCATGCCACTGGAAGAGGCTATGGTATTTGTAACCGACACGCTCAACGGATTTGACCTGAAAAAAGATATTCGCATCATCGCAGCAGGCAAGGTCATTACTGCTTTTGATGTGATTCGGGTGATTGCACTCGGCACCGACATCTGCAACAGCGCACGCGGGATGATGTTCGCCCTCGGCTGTATTCAGGCCCTAAAGTGTGACACCAACAACTGCCCGACGGGCATCACCACCCACGATCCCAACCTCACCCGTGGACTGGTGGTGGATGATAAGGCCCAACGGGTGGCCAACTTCCAGTCTGAAACCATTGATGCCGCCATGGAGCTGCTGGCCGGCATGGGGCTGTCCCATTTTACGGAGCTGAAACGCGCGCATATCCACAAGCGGGTAGAGGCGGAGACGATCCGGACCTTCGAAGATATATATCCGTCCGTAGAGCCGGGTGCGTATTTGTAGTTAAATACGTCACGATATTGAGAACAAGTTGGAATAACTAAGGCGTTTAGCTGTTTGAATTTTGCATCTTTAGTTTGTTATAATCTTTACATGCTAAGGTATTTCAGAAAGTTAAACAGACGACCCTTCAGTTCTTAAAAAGTCAAAAAATAAGGAATAAAGCCATGTCTTCAGGAAACCGTACAAAAGGTAAATGTGTATTTTGTGGCCGTGCCATGACATCGGGCGGCCTGGTCAGGCACTTGAGAACCTGTGACCGGCGTCAGGAGGCAATCCGGGATGCCAACCAGAACAACAAGGATAGTCAAAACCAAATGCTCTATCATCTGCAAATCAAGAATACCTGGTCTTCTGATTTCTGGCTGCATCTGGAAATAAATGCCGCCGCCGCCCTGGCAGAACTGGACGGATATTTACGGGCTATATGGCTGGAGTGTTGCGGACATCTGAGCCAATTTACCCTGGGCCGGGAACGGTGGGGCACCGAGATATCAATGTCCCGGAAGGTGGAACAGGTCCTGGAGCCGGAAATGGAACTAACCCATATCTATGATTTTGGAAGCTCCACGGAGACGATCATTAAAACGGTGGATGTCAGGGAAGGCAAGCCGCTCGATAAGCACCCCATCTATCTGATGGCACGCAATGACATGCCCGAAACGGAATGTGACCAATGCGGCAAACCGGCACGCTGGTTGCGCGAAAACTATACCGGCGACTACGGGGAATGGTTGCTGGCCTTGTGTAACAAACATGTGGACGAATATTCAGATGATGATTACAGCGAACCCTTTGAAATGGTAAACTCACCCCGGTTAGGCGTTTGCGGATATATGGGGCCGGCAGAGCCGCCCTATTAATACTAAACCGAATTTCTTGGTGAAAAATCCGGGCTAAGAGGCCTTCTGTAAACAGAAATACATCCTAAAAATCCACCCGGAACCGCACAAAAACCTGATCCAGGGTCTTCCAGCTTCCAAACATGGTGGACGGTTTGCCGTAGATGAGGAACGCCCCGGTTTTGACCTCCAGATTATCTATGGCCTGGTAGGTTATCGCAGGGAAAAGCCCGTAGCCGTATCGGTCGGACAACCGGCCCCAACCGGCGATTTCCAGCGCGGCCCCCGCCTCTGCTTTCAGGTCATCTCTCCAAAAAGTCTGTTCGAGCCGCACAAACAGGTAGTCATTCAATTGCCCGCTGCCCCGTTCGGTGTCAAAGCCGTGCACCCACTGTCCGTTCACATACCATCCGCCCGGAAAGGTATAGTCGCCCCCGGCCGTAAACTTGACATAGGCCTGGTCGTCCAGCACTGTTGTGGTTGTTGATGCGTTGCCTATTACGGTCGTGGCTGTTATTTGCTCAGGCAATACCAGGGCCGCTTCCGCCCACAGCCCGATGCCGGAAAGTTCCCCGGCCAGATCGGCTCCGAATACCTGCATGCGGGGGAAGGCCATATCGAACGACTGGGGCCGGGTAGTATTGGGATTCAGTTCCATCCGGCTCAGGATCGGGAAATCATCGTAGCCGCTAAAATAGCTGAGCGAGTAATCCCATTTTTCCAGCAACAATCCGCTGAATTTAACCGCAACCATACTGTTTACGGGCGTTTGATCGGGCAGGCGCAGGCGATTGGGCAGGCCCGCTATTTCCTGCCCCAGAAAAAGGGACGCTCCCTCACGGGGCAGCAGTACAGGACTCAGGGAGGGCAGCCAGATTCCGGTCAGCTGAGAGTCTCCGAAATACCAGGTACCCTTAATGGCCCAGCTTGGCAGCTTGTCTGTAAACTCAATCAAATTGGAAAAATCATTGGGGTTGAGATTATCCGTTGGGTTCAGTTCGTCGGCGGTACCCCAGTTGATGCGTTGTTTGCCGATACGCAGGTCCAGCTTGTCAAATAAAAAGCCGTACACATCCAGATAGGCCTCCCACAAATTGTAATCGACCGGAAAAGTTTCGCCGCGTTCCTCCAGGTCATTCAGCGTGCGGGTGGTGGGGAAATCGTAGAAACGAACGTCAATACTGCTGAACAGGTAAAGCTGAGAGCCGATATAGGAGCTCGCCTCCAGGCGAAATTCGTTGTAAAAGTTGTCGATGTAGGTGCTGTCGCCTCCGGTAACGAAGCGCTTGTCCAGCTCCAAAAACCCGCTGAAGGAGGGTTGCGCAGCCAGGGAGACGGGCAGCAAAAGCAGTATTGTCAGTATTATTTTTTTCGTGCTACTCATAATAATAGTTATTGATTTGTTGCCAAATAGCATCATGATGTGTCAGGTATATTTGGTGATCTCCGTTGTCAATGGTCATAAAACGGCTGTTGCTGAAATGTGAAGCAAAAGCCCTGGCACGTTCGTAAGGTGCGGTACGGTCATGGTCACCGTGCACAAAAAGGATCTTTTTATGTTTTATAAGCGATTTTGACCTCTCCGTTATCTCCCCATTTAGCACAATCTGCTCCAGGCAACGGTCATAGCTTAACCACGTATGTTTTTTGGAATCGTAGAAGACATCCCGGGGAATATTCCCGGGGCGGAATAATTCAGTATAATAGACCGGATGAATCATGCAAAAATACTTTCCAAAACTGCTGACACTGATTTTTTCAAATAAAGATCCTGACTCCTGATATTGGGTTTTCATATCCGGCCTGCCCGAAAAAACCGGCAGTGATAAAAGCACCAGCCCTCCATACCAATCGGGATTTTTTGAAACCAGCGCCAGCGCCAGCAGGGTACCCATGGAGTGGCCGGCTACCAGGGTGCGGCCGTCGTTCAGCCCTTCTTTTACCACGATACGTTCTATGGCCGACAGGTGTTCATCCACACTATACTCCGATTTTGGTTTAGGTGAGTCTCCGAATCCTAATAAATCTATCAGGTATAAGGTGTACGCTGTGCCGGCCTTCGGTAATCCCCTGTCCCAGTAATTCAGGGTTCCGGCCAGGCCGTGCAGCATAATTATTTTCCTGGAGCCGGTTCCTGTAATTTTATAATTCAAATCTGTATGCCCGGGTTCATAGCCTGGTGCACCCAACACCTTGATATATTCGTACAGGCCAACTCCCATGACCCCCATAACGGCCGCAGCAACCAGGTAAGCAGGGAGGGTTATGAAAAAGAATGAATCCATGGGGAAATTACTGAACCGGCCGTTTAAGATTGCGTTCGCTGAAAAAACTCTCCGATAGCCCCTGGTCGAAGGCAATATCCTCCAGTTCAAGACGGGTGCGGTGTTGGTCTCTCAGGTCTATCATTTCCATCGTACGGCCCATCCAGTAGCCTTCAATTTGCCGCACATCATCAACCAACAACTCTTTTACGGGAGCTGAGTCGTTATCTTCGAAATACTCCACTTTCCGAACCACATAGTTCGCAGGGTCCACATATAGAATCAGCTTCCCGTAGCTGACATCTGCGCCGGGCTTCGGACTCAGGGTAAGTATCCACCGGCCTTGCTGCCTATTAAGATCCCCGGCGTTATAATCATCAGCATAGGTGCTTTGCGACATATCTTCGTAGCTGAAGTCGGTGCCCATGAAGTTTTCATTTTTAGCCGAAGAAGCAATCCGGCGCACTCTTCGGAAGGCGGGCAGGTAGAGGTAGAGGCGGTCGGACGCCACCCTGAGAAATCCCACCCCGCGCACGTCGGCCGGCTCAAGAAACCGCACCATGCGAAGCTCACTGCCTTTCTGGTTGATGCGCAGCGTGCGTTCCTTCTGGCTGCCGTTTGCATCGGTAATAATCATCTGCTCGTTTGCCGTCATATCAGCAAAGGCATTTTGTACGGAATCGACTTTAGCCAGAATGGCAGTTGCGTTTTGGGCTTTTACCGGTTGTAAAAAGGCCAGCCCTCCAAACAGGACAAACAAAAACAAGGTGAAGGCAAAGGGTTTGGTAAACATAGCGGTATTTTGGATTATATTTTGCTGGTGTTGCGATTTATAAATTATTAAGTGAGCAAGGTTTTTATTTTCGGTGCAGCCCGAATCTATGCTGCTGCTTGCTGTTCTATCAGGTTTTATTGTTTTATTAATCATCACGCCGGGTTTATTTGGTTAAGAGACTGTCAGGATTGATGTGCATGTTCGTCTTTTATTTTAGGTTCTTCGTTATGTTTGATAGACTCCGGTTCAAATCCGGCGAACCTGTTCAGCACGGCACCGCAGATCAACAAAATGACTACACCTGCCATTACAAAACCGATCTGCCAGACATGTTGAAAAATTCCCAGGGCAAAAATCAGGGCTGTTGAAGCTGCCGGGGAATGTTCGGTGCGCGTGGCAACCATTGCGGCGAGAGTCAGGCCGGTAGCAACAGCAGGAGAAGCGATATAAATCCAGAGGGAGCTTGACGGAAGCTGAGAAGCCGAAGGTTGTAACAGGGCAAACACGTTAAGCTGGTGGCCACCGCCCAGCTGCAGCACAAACACGTAAAATGTGGCCCATCCTATCAAAGCGCCCATCAGGTGGCTGAAAAAGGCGTTTCGGAACTGGCCCTGATGTTCATGCGGATGTGCAAACAACAGGTAGGCGGTAGCACCTAAAGAGGGAAACAACATGGGTTCCCGAAACAAAAAAGCAAGGCCGCCCACGATAACCATAGAGAGCAGGGCGTTGAGTGCGTCAATGATCAGCATCCACCGCTGTCCGTGTCCCCATTTTTGGGGCGGCATCCAATGCATTTTCTTAAAAATATTATTCATAAAAGACCGGTTTTTCGGTTTCATCATTTTTTAGCCCCTTCCTTTTCAGGTTGCTTGGTATTGCCCTGCTTCTTTGCAAATACTTCGGCTTGAGCCACAGCAGCAGCACGGCCAGAAGCGTCAGGCTGAAAGTCGCACTCACGAACATGGTCAGCGAGGTCAATCCTCCAAACCGGCGGATGTGCTGCCCGCCGGCAAACAAGAGTACAAGAAATCCACTGCCGACCGCCAGGGCATTGGTAACGATGGCCAGGCCGGTGGTACTGAGCGTGGTTTTCAAGGCTTTGAGCTTATCGCCGCAGGCGTTGAACTCGTCGCGGAAGCGCGAAATAAAGTGGATGTCAGTGTCGATGCCCAGGCCGATAATGATGGAGGCGATCATAGCGGTGAACGAATCCAGCCCGATGCCCAGGTAACCCATCACCGCAAAATTGATCAGAATAGTAAGCGTAATGGGAGCTACGCCGATAAAAGCGACAAGGCTGGAGCGAAAAATAACAGCCAGCAGGATAAGCACAAAAACCAGGGACAGAAGCAGGCTTTCGACCTGGGTAGGTGTCAGATTTTCTTCCATGCTTTTAAGTACGCTGGGCATGCCCGCCTGGTATATATTCCATTCGGCCTCGCGGTCGATGGCTGCCGTATAGTCGCCCAGCAGTTCGGGCGCCCGGGCGGCATCCACCAGTACCTGGTCTTCCGCAGCTCTCCAAAACAGGCCTTTTGCATATTTTCGTATCAGCGCCCGGTCAGCTGTTTGATCTATCAGCGGATCAAGGCGGTTCAGCGCCGGCCCGATCATGGCTTCTCCCAGGCTTTCATCCACAATAGCCGCCAGGGAACCGGCCAGCCATTCGGCATCTTCGCCGGATACACCGGGATTGGCCTGTCGAATTTGTTCAGCTATTTGTTCGGCAGAGGGTGCACCCGCTTCATCCAGGCTCCGGGCAATTGCTGCGGCCGTCGTTTGGATACGGCCGGAAGATAATTCCAGTTCGGCCTGCGGGCTTTGCAGGTAATCGGCCAGCGAGCGGCGCACCTGGGTGCGGGTCGCATCATTGACAGTAAACTCAAGTACCGATGCCACAATACGGTTCCGCTGTTCGTCCGTTGAAGTCACGTCGTAGCGCTGCAACAGCCATTCCAATTCCCGGGCCAGTTCGGCCTGCCGCAGCTGGTCAAGGCGGGCGCGGGCCTGTCCGGAAACCTGATTCAGGTTTACCACGGCCATTTTCGAGGGCAGGGTCTTCAGGTACGCATTTACGCTGTCCACCGAGGCAGCCAGGGTAGCAGTATGCCAGGTGCCCAGCTTAAAGTTCATCAGGCTCTCGTCTTCCTTGGGTCCGATCAGCTGCTCCATCTCATCTTCACCTTCTACCAGGAACCACAAGTTGGTAACGCCCTGCCGGGTCTCCGGAATCGCAAAACGGCCGTTCATTACCTCGTTCATTTCTCCGATGATATTGGCCATAGACTGCGGCTTGCTGACTTCAGTGACGGTCTGCAACTTACGCTCAACGGTACGCATGGCCGTAAGGACGGCCGGGTCTTTCAGATCGCCGCGAACAACGACCTGAAGGGGCAGTGAACCCCCGAATTTATTCCGCAGCAGCATTTCGGCGTGGTAGGCATCGCTGCCTTTGGCCAGGCAGAGGGTCCAGTCCACATCTTTTTTGATACGGGGAATGGCTATCAGCGAGGCCGCTACTACAACGGCTGTGGCCGAGATGAGTGTCCAGCGATGATTAAAGAGCCAGTCAGCAAAGCGGTCGGTACCGGGCACTTTGCCTCTGTTTTTAGCCGCTGCTGTTTTTGCTTCCACCCCCACCCCGAACGACAACAGCGCGGGAAGCAAGGTGAGAGTGACGACCAGCGCCAGCACCACGCCCAGGGCCGTAAGCAGGCCAAACTGGCGGATTACGGAAAAATCCGAAATGCTCAGCGAGGCAAAACCCACCATGGTGGTGATGGTGGTTAATATAATTGGCGTGCCCATATCCCGGAAGGTGAAACGGGCGGCTTTCTCCGGTGATTCTCCCAGTTGGCGGCGCTCATAAAACCGCTTCATCAGGTGGATGCCGTCGGCACTGCCCAGGGCAATAAGCACGACGGGCATGATCCCGGTCAGCAAATCGAATTGCAATCCCCACAGACCCATAAATCCTGTAATCCACACCGTACTGACCACCACCACCGTCAGCGGAAATACGACCCCGGTCCAGTGGCGCAGGCCCAGGTAGAGCACTACAATCAGCAGGAGAAGCATCAGCGGGATCAGCACCGTCATATTTTCGCCGATAAGCAGGGTCATGTTATAAATCAGGAACGGCATGCCGCCATAGTACAGTGTTGCACCGCCGGGGGAGCCTTCTCCAAGCACCTGATCGGAAGCCCCGCGTACGCGCAGGCTGGTTGCGAATTCGTTACTGCCGTTGGCAAAGCGCAAAATGATGGCCGTTGTGGTTTCATCATTGGAAACCAGGTTGCCTTCGTAACGCTCCTTGTTCATTACATACTCTTCCAGCCGGGCCAGCACTTCCGGGTCTCCGGGAACTTCGCCCTTATTGAGCAGCTTGCCAACCTCCAGCCCCCAGTCGGTTTTCCTGAAATCGAGTACGTTCGTTAAACTGGTGACATACCGGATCCCTTCCACATCGCTGTAGGCCTCGGTCAGCCGGTTAATCAGCCCAAGGGTTTCAGAGGTAAAAATTTTATCCGATGTAATCAGCACGATACCGGTGGAGTTACTGCCATATACCTCCCCGATCCGGTTATATTCCTGTACCAGAGGGTCATCCTGGCTTAGATAGGTAGAAAAATCGGCGTTCAGGCTGATGGTCTGAATCGTTTTCCATCCCATAAAACCTGTGAGCAGCAGCGTTGCAGCAATGACCCACCATCTGAATTTTATTATAAAGTCGGCAAGTTTTAGCATGGGTTTTTCATTAAGAGTTATGGTATCATATTCTTAAGTTTGTGTTAAAGTACATCAGGCTTCCTTAAAACAAGCTTAATTCAGTGTTTCAGTTTTGAAGAAAAATAGAGTTCGACCTGGACGGCGATATTTTTTTCATTTCTTCGTATGAAAATTGCCCGGTATAGATAAACAGTAAAACCTGAAGTGCAAAAATCCCGTAAATGGTTTGCGCAGCAGCGTTTTCGTCCACCTTTTCCGACAGTATTTTTCGTTGTTTAAAATGGGTTATCAGTTTTTCGGCCTGGTACACCAGCTGCAAATCCACTTTCACAAAGTCGGCCATCACCTCCATATTTTCATCAACGTTTGTGGCAAAGGCCCCGATAATCTCTTTCCAAAGAGATTTTTCTATCTTGAAGTACGACTCAAGATATATGTCGATCAGTTTCATCAATGTAGCGGTTAGATCCATTTCCGGATTTTCGACCAATTCCCGGGTTTTAGCAGCTAACCTGTCTGGATCGCCCCCGAAACAGATCAAGAACACTTCTGCTTTCGATGTGAAATAATTATAAAAAGTGCCCACCCCGATTTCTGCTTTCTCTGCAATTTGTGCAATGGTGGCCCTGTTGTATCCTTCGCTGTTAAAAATTTGCTTCGACGCCTTCAAAATCTGCTTTTCGGTGCGTTCTTTTTTTTTCTGTCGTAATCCCGGCATGGCAATGAGTGTCTGAATTTTATGAACACATTCATAAACGAATGAATTCATTTATGAATGTGTTCATAATTTATACAGTTCCTGATTTATATCCAAAATTTTCAGTCTGTTAAAATCTGAGTTCGATTATTAAATCAGACTTAACAGGCTGGTATGGACCGGATCGCATTTGATGGCCTGCTTTTTGGGAAAGAACGGGTAAGCATTCCGGTGGAAAAACCCACGCTTGCTTATGTTTCGGGCGATGCCGGAAATCCGTGAATATCAGTAAATCCGTTCAATCCGCGGTTCAATACCCAGGGGAGTTGAACCAAGGATTAGCCGGATGAAGGGATTTCACGGATTGGGGCAACAGTAATGCCTTGTGCACAACCCCTGCATCAGCCCGGTTTGCTGACGGGCGGATTCCCCGTTCCCCATAGTTATAGTAATCAGATGATTGGATGGGCGAATTGACTTTGTTACTTTTTTAAAACAAAAATTTTGATCCAAACTACGGTATTACAATGGATTACATATTCTTCAACAAAACATCTGTGAGATATTTGGGCGAATTCTCCTTTAAGCTTTCTTTAAGGAACCCCGCTTTATACTTGTTCAGAATGAGTTAAAAAATGAGCCGACTTTTCCTTAATAAATTGAACACGGCAATTAATATTTAGTATGAACAAAAAAGAAATCGTTACCCTGCTTTTTTGCCTGTTTCTGGTAATGATCGGCTACGGGCTGACGCTGCCCATTCTCCCCTTTCTGGTAGAAAAATCAGCACAATCAAATGAGCTCTGGAACCTTTCCCCGGCTATCCATGTAGGATTGATGACCGGCATTTTCCCATTGATGCAGTTTTTTGCTGCTCCTTTTTGGGGGCGCTGGTCCGACCGCATCGGTCGCTTACCGGTGTTGGCAGTAGGTATGGGCGGTTATGCACTCTCCCTGATCTTTTTTGGATGGACAACCGACTTGGTCTTACTTTATGTGTTACGAATAGCAGGAGGACTTTTTTCGGCCTCGGTACTGCCCACAGTCAACTCCTGGGTTACGGATCTCAGCCCGGTTAAAAACAGGGGCAAAGTGTTGGCGTGGACGGGCGGAGGGGCCAGCCTTGGGGTGATTTTCGGCCCGGTCCTGAGCTCTTTCTTTATGGATGTTAACTGGTTTGAGGGATGGTCCTGGAAGTTGCTGTCGGCAAACGCCTACACGGTTCCCTTTTTGATAGCAGGCGGGTTTTCACTATTAGCCCTGATGGCCGTTTTATTCTGGTTATCCGATCCATCATCTCACAGTAAAAAAAGCGGCTGCCAACAGGATAACCTCGGTTTTTTAAGCATTATCAGGGGAGAAATGCTTCCGATACTGATCTATGCTCTGATTGCACAAGGAGCGCTCGCTATGTTTGAAAGCACTTACGCCCTGCATGCACAGCAGATATTGGGATACAGCGTTTTGGAAATGGGATTCATTTTTATGGCCTGTGCACTTGGAATGAGTATCAGCCAGATTGGATTGACCGGCTCTCTGATTGACCGGTGGGGAGAGGAGCGGCTATTGCCGGCAGGATATCTGCTAGTAGGGCTGGCTCTGTTTCTGTTGATGTTTGTAAATGCTTTTACTCTTATCATAGTGGTTGTGAGTATTCTTGCCTTGGGTATGGCACTGGTTACTCCGGGCCTGGCTTCACTGACAAGTAAAATCAGTAACCATAGAGTCGGTGAACGGATGGGCCTGCTGGCCTCCGTGAGCAGTCTGGGACTGGCCGCCGGTTCGTTTCTTGGGGCTGGATTGTATTCACTGAACATACATCTGCCGTATTTCTCATTTAGCATTGCTGTATTGATTATGTCGATTTATATAATCAAGCAATATTTGAAGCTTAAAACCCATTTGTAAACTTAGTGACTGTCTAAATCTATATTTCTAACCAGAAAATTCGATTTTTTTAAGGTTTATTTAAGGCACAGGGCGGTATGTTTATGACAAAGCATGTAGTTCATACCAAACCAATCTTAACCCATGAGACCTTCCATCCCTTACTGTAATATCGCTGATGATGTAAAAAATACCCTGGCTCTGGTTCTGGCTGGTGGCCGTGGCACCCGGCTCAAAGAATTGACCCAATGGCGTGTTAAACCGGCGGTACCCTTTGGAGGGAAATTTCGGATTATTGACTTTGTACTGTCCAACTGTGTGAACTCTGATATCCGTAAAATTGGTATCTTAACACAGTACAAATCACAATCGCTCATAAGGCATGTGATGAGGGGATGGGAACTGTTGCGCTCGGAACTTGATGAATTTATCGAATGCGTGCCTGCTCAGAAGCGTATGAGTGAAAATTGGTACACCGGAACGGCCGATGCGGTCTATGAGAACATCGATTTGATCCGGTTTTACAGCCCCGAGTATGTCATGATCCTGGCCGGAGATCATATTTATAAAATGGATTACCGGCATATGCTGGCTTTTCACAAAGGCTCGAAAGCCGATCTGACCGTGGGGTGCATTGACGTACCGCTGGAAGAGGCCAGCCGGTTTGGCGTGATGAGAGTAAATGAGCAGTACCGCATTACCGGCTTTCATGAAAAACCGGATCAGCCCGTACCCATGCCCGGCCGCGAAAACCGGGCGCTGGCTTCAATGGGGATCTATATTTTCAATACCTCATTTCTGCTGGAACAACTCCTAAAAGATGCCAAAAATGAGGACTCTTCTCATGATTTTGGCAAAGATATTATCCCCTCTGTTATTGACAACAACCGCATTTACGCATTTCCGTTTATCGATTTCGACACCCACCATCCTTTTTACTGGCGGGATGTGGGGACCGTCGATTCCTACTGGGAAGCCAGCATGGAACTGATCGGAGTGTCGCCGGAATTAAACCTCTACGACATGGACTGGCCCATACGAACCTCGCCTCACTACTATCCCTCAGCTAAGTTTGTATTTAACGATGACGGACGCCGGGGTTTAGCCGTTGATTCTATTGTTTCAGAAGGATGCATTGTTTCCGGGGCCGAAGTTCAGCATTCCCTGTTGTCCACAAATGTGCGGATTGAGGAATACAGCTCGGTAAAAAACTCGGTCATTCTCCCCAATGTCATAATTGGTCCGCAGTGCCGCATCGTCAATGCCATTATCGACAAGGAGTGTATGATACCGGAAGGCACGGTAATTGGCGAAGACCCTGAGGAAGACCGTCGCCGGTTTGATGTGAGCGACGGCGGCATTGTGCTGGTGGAACCGGAAATGCTGGGACAGAATATTCATCAAATCGAGTAAGGCGTTTTTGTACTCTTGATAGCCTAAACCACAGGTAAAAAAATGGTAGAAAAAAATATTAACAAATGGGAGCAGCGGGAAGGGACCCCTTACCCGCTTGGCGTTACCAGCATCGCCCGTGATCATGCCTGCAATTTTGCTCTCTATTCCAAGACCGCCACCGGGGTGACGCTGTTGCTGTACGCCAAAGATGACACCAAAACGCCCTGTTACAAATATTCCTTCCATCCGGCCATCAACAAAACCGCCCATATCTGGCACTGCCGGGTTCCGCATACCATCATGCAGAAGGCGGCCTGTTACGCCTACCGCATTGAGGGGCCCAACGAACCTGCCTCCGGCAAGCGATTCGACCCCGGTAAAATACTGCTCGATCCGTATGCAGAGGCAGTCTATTTTCCGCCGGATTTTGACCGTGAGGCCGCGCGAGAGAAAGGGTCAAATGCAGCCAGGGCGCCCCTGGGGGTCATACATACCCACGCCCCGGCCTTTGATTGGGAAGAAACGGCCAAGCCACAGCATACCCACGATACCATCATTTATGAACTGCACGTGCACGGCTTTACCCGGCATACCAGTTCTGAAATTTCTCCGGCCAAACGGGGAACGTTTCGCGGGGTGGTTGAAAAAATTCCCTACCTGAAAGAACTGGGGGTAACCGTAGTGGAGCTGATGCCGGTACACCAAAATGATCCCCAAGAGAAAGATTACTGGGGATATATGCCGCTCAACTTTTTCTCTCCTAACCGCAGTTATGGCAGCTGCCGGCAGCCTGACGCCCTGATGAACGAGTTCCGCGCTATGGTGAAAGCCCTCCACGAGGCGGATATGGAAGTAATTATGGATGTAGTTTATAATCATACGGCGGAAGGTGATGAAAACGGGCCCACCTACAGCTACCGGGGTATCGACAACGAAACTTACTACCTGCTGGAAGACGACCGCCGCCACTACCGCAACGATGCAGGCACGGGCAATGTACTTAACTGCGCCGACCCGGCCGTCCGGAAAATGATAATGGACAGCCTGCGCTTCTGGGTAAAGGAGATGCAGGTGGACGGTTTTCGGTTTGATTTGGCCTCCATTTTTACCCGCAATCGTGATGGATCTCTGAACCTGGACGATCCCCCTCTTATTACCGAAATTACCGGCGATCCTGCTTTTTCCAAAACCCGGCTTATTGCCGAAGCGTGGGATGTTAGCAGCTACCAGCTGGGAGTCCGCTTCCCGGGCATTACCTGGATGCAGTGGAACGGGAAGTATCGCGATGATCTGCGCCGGTTCGTAAAAGGAGACTCTGGAATGGTGGGCGCAGTTATGACCCGCATGTACGGAAGTGATGATTTGTTTCCCGATTCGCCGGAATATGCCTGCCATGCCTGGCAAAGCGTTAACTTCATCAATGCGCACGACGGGTTTAGCCTGTACGACCTGGTTTCCTACAATTACAAGCATAACGAAGCCAACGGCCATGACAACCAAGACGGGATGGATCAAAATTTAAGCTGGAACTGCGGTTGGGAGGGAGATGAGCATGTACCCGGAGAGGTGATGGAGCTGCGCAGGCGTCAGGCTAAAAATTTCTGCAGTCTGTTGTTTCTCTCGAACGGCACGCCGATGTTCCGGGCCGGCGATGAGTTTTTAAACACCCAGTACGGCAACAACAATCCGTATAACCAGAATAACGAAATTAACTGGCTGGACTGGAGCCGGAAAGAAGAAAATGAAGAGATTTTTCGTTTTTTCAAGCGGATGATTGCCTTCCGGAAACAGCATCCATCTTTGGCAAGAAGCCGGTTCTGGCGCGATGATGTACGCTGGTACGGAACCGACGGCCCGCCCGATACCTCTTCTGATTCTCACAGCATCGCTTTCTATTTGGATGGCACTTCCGAGAAAGACGATGATTTGTATGTAATGATTAATGCCTGGTGGAACGATCTGGATTTTACCATTCAAGAAGGGGACGCCACCGAATGGAAACGAGTGGTTGACACCAGCCTGAAAAGTCCGGACGACATCGCCGAACCCGGAGAGGAAGAGACCATTGACAGTGCAACCTGCACCGTAAATGCCCGCTCGGTGGTTGTATTGATACGGAAGCATACCATCGAATAGTGACCAATACATCAGTTTTTTACGCTTTCGAGAAGCCTGTTTCCATATACGGCAGAGTAGCGGACCTATCCTCACCCGAAACCACCAAGAAATTTTGCAGCAAATTTTAAGCTTTGTTTAAGCTTACCACTCGTATACTTCAATCAGAATTCAGAAAAGGTTTTAAAGCCTGCTAAAATAAATCATGGGTTAGACGGTCTGTCAATTGACAACCGGTTATAAATGAACGGAGAACGATCATGAAAAATATTATTAAAAAGATAGAAGCCGACCTGGAGTCGGCGGATATCCAAATTAACGGGACCCGGCCTTGGGATATTCAAGTGCTTGACGGCCGTCTTTTTGATCGGGTAGTAAGCAAGGGATCATTAGGGCTGGGTGAAGCGTATATGGATGGTTGGTGGGAAGCCGAAGCACTCGATCAATTTTTTACCCGGGTGCTTCGGGCAGAGCTTGAGAAAAAACATGCTCTTACTCCAACATTGGTGTTTGAATATGTTAAAGCAATGCTGACCAATCAGCAACGCAAAGAAAAAGCCTATGAAATAGGCGAACAACATTACGATGTTGGAAATGACCTGTACAAGTTAATGCTGGACAAACGCATGGTTTATACCTGCGGCTACTGGCAAGGAGCTGAAACGCTGGATGAAGCCCAGGAAGCCAAGCTGGATCTGGTATGCAAAAAAATAGATTTACAGCCCGGCCAGCGTGTGCTGGATATCGGCTGCGGGTGGGGCAGCTTTGCCAAATATGCGGCCGAAACCTACGGGGCAGAAGTGGTAGGCATCACGGTTTCCAAAGAGCAGGTGGATCTGGCCAGAGAGCGATGCAAGGGCCTGCCAGTGGAAATACGGTTTCAGGATTATCGGGAGATTGATGAACCCTTTGACCATATTGTCTCACTGGGTATGATCGAACACGTTGGCAGCAAAAATTACCGCACCTATATGCAGGCTGTACATCGGTGTTTGAAAGATGATGGAATCTTTCTGCTACACACAATCGGCGGTAATAAATCGGTACAAACTACCGATCCCTGGATTGCAAAGTACATCTTTCCCAATTCTCATCTCCCCTCTATTCGCCAGTTGGCATTGGCTGCCGAGGGGCTCTTTGTAATGGAAGACTGGCAGAACTTTGGTGCGTATTACGACAAAACCCTGATGGCCTGGTATCAAAATTTTGACAACCACTGGGATGAACTAAAGCTAAATTATTCTGGAGAGTTTTATCGGATGTGGAAATACTATCTGCTCAGCTGTGCCGGCAGTTTTCGGGTACGTAAAAACCAGCTCTGGCAGGTTGTTTTTTCTAAACGCGGAATCCCCGGCGGGTTTGTTGCGCCCCGTTACCGGACGGAAGATGAATAAAAAATCAGTAATGAGTAGAACCGTACGATCACTTAACAATATGCTCTGTCATCCATTATAATTCTTTGCTTTGCGTTTTTCTTTTATCCCTTTCGGCAAAGAAGGCCTGCAGCCGCTCGAGCTCTTCCCGGCTCCATCCCGGCGGTTCAGCGAGTTGAATCCATGACTGCAGATAATCTGTGGCCGCATATTCATGGCCATAGCCGACAGGAGCACCGGTACCTGCCACCATATCCGCGGCCAGCTGCACCATGGTAACCATCGGATACCAATTCAGGTTTTGTGAAACATCAAATCCTCGTGGTTGGCGCATCCATTCCGGTTCGTGCCAAAAAATTCGGGGATCAAAAAATACGATCGGATCGCTTGCATATTGAAGATAGGCAATACGAAAATCACCCCATGGAGATTCCCCCTGTTCCAACCCTCCGTTTTGATTGGCAAAGCGCACGACGGCATCGTCCCGAAAACGAGGCAGCCAGGCCGGAGAGCCGGGCCTTCGCTGCGCGGTTATGCGCCGCCAGGTTTCGCTGCGAAAGGGAGGTCCGCTCCAGAGCACCCCGTGGAACGGATCGTCGATGATGTCGAACAGGTCGAATGAGCGGTCGGAGTTGAGAGCCCCCAAACTTAGCCCCTGCAGGTAAAGCTTGGGCCGATCAGCTTCCGGCAGACCGCTCCAATAGCCGTACACTTCCTGAAACAGAGCCTGTGCCATCTCTTCGCCATATTCGCCCTCAAATATTAACGAAAGTGCACTGGGCAGGTGGGAATACTGCGCTGAGACGGTGGCAATATCGCCGCGATAAAGATATTCAATCGGCTGGATGGCCGCTGGATCTACCCAGCCGGAACCGGTGGGCGTATTCAGCACCATTACGGACCGCTCAAAAGCACCAACTCGCTTTAGCTCCTGAAGGGCAAGTTTGGCGCGTTCTTTAAAGCGGCCCGCCCGCATGCCGGCGTACACCCGAATAGGTTTCTTTACAGGTTGGTCGGTAAACTGCTTAAGGTCGTCTGTATCAGGAGCGTTAACCACAAACTCGCGACCGTAGCGGCCCATTTCATCCCAGTTCAGCAGCGAGGCCTGACTGCCGGTTTTCATCGGATCGGTAGGTTGTTCCAGGTCGGGCTGTATTTGGCGATCCCACTGCTTGTAGGAAGCATCCGCTCCTCTCAGGATCAGAGAGGGCAACACGCCGTTGAAAGCAAGCCCAAAGATGATAACGGCAGCCAACAGGCCGAAACCATAGGAAACATGGCGGGGTATAATCCGATGAAGCTGATCGGAGAGGTACCGGAATGTCCACCGGAACAGTCGCGCAAGGAACAGCAGAATCAAAAAAATACCTGCTGCTATAAGACCAATTATCAGGGGCCGCATGATAGCAGAGCTTTCAAGTCCCATCAGGGTCAGCAAAGAATTTTGCCAGCCGGTAGCCTGCCAGAGAAAGATAATGACCGTGAGCAAGCATATACTGCCGGTGATATAGGTTATGATTTTTTGGATGCGCTTATTGGGAATCGGAAGCTCAAAGCATGCCCACAACCACCGACTCAGTACGCCCAATCCATAGCCCAAAGTAAATGCAAAGCCGGAAATCAATCCCTGCATTATATTTGTACGCGGCAGCAGGCTGGGCGTCAGAGAAAAGGCAAAAAACAGGGTGCCCAGCAGTAATCCCGCTATAGATATTTTATGTTTGGATATCATGATTCAGAAAATATGAAAAGGCCTTTGGGACCACTATTACCAAAATGCTGCATTCTGTTTTTCTAGGTCAAATAAGTATTGTTATTTTATCTCTTTGGGTTAAATTCCCCGCCGCTTGCGGCGAAAAGATAAAATAAAAAACAGAAATAGATACCCCGTCTGCTTGCGGCGGGGTAGTTTATTTGAGTTCGAGAGCTCTACGGTCCATTTTCCGCGTTTTAATTGCAGCGGAAGAGGATTTTGTAAAGGGCCGCATCAGTTATAGTGGATCAATCCTCTAAACACTAATTTGCTTATCCTCCGGTCGATTTACCGATCCATGTGGGTGCAGCTACTCGGCCTGCCGCACTGAAGGTAATTACCCAACATACAAAAAACGATATTGGTTAAAATATTTCCAATGTTTTTAAAAATATACGAATTGTGAGAGAAAATCCTGCATTAAGGAGTTATGTAAATATCCCTGACATTTTCTGTTTAATCATACTGTGAGTACCCGTAAAAAACTATAGGCTAAAGGCTGTTCATTTTTTTCAGGCAAGAAACCATTTTTCTCCGGCAAAGATCAGCAGCATCAGTACGGCCGGCAATATAACCGCAACGCAAACAGATCGGTGGAAAAATAACGACTCCTATCATAACGCCTATTCCCTGGGCAACTACTTCGGTTAGTGAAAGACTGATTTTCTAATATCTGTCCATATTTGTGTTATGCTTGATGCGATTAGAAAAATCTTTGCAAAATTTGTTTGATGCTATAATTCGTTTTTACCAGATCTCATTTGCCCAATGAATGATCCTCGATCTGAAGTGGTCATTAAAATGAAAAACTCAGCTATTATCAACTATCCTCCCAAATTTAAGCTTCTTTTAAGCCTTCTTGTTGTATTCTATAATCAAAAGAACTGGCCTTCTTCTTCTTAACATTAATTTAAAGTTCAAAAGGAGGTGCTTATGTGGTTCGAAAATCCGTTATTTTGGTGGCTCCTGCTTACCGCATTCGTCCTATTGGTCATAACCGTACTATTTATAAGACGAAAGCCTGAAAAGGAGCGATTTAAAAAACAATTGGATCATTTCTGCCGATGTTATGCCCGGGGTGAAATAAGCCTGGAGGATTTTAGGGAATTGAAACATGATCTGCAGGAATTTGAGAAGAAGAACACACGAAAGAAACAGCAAACGTCTGAGCCTCTAATGTAGTAAAAAGACATAAACTTTAAATAATCTATAAGGTGAATATAATGGAATGGATAGCTGAAAACTGGTTCCTATTACTGATAATTATACTATTTATAGCCATGCATATTTTTGGACACGGACATGGAGGGCACGGTGGACACGGAAAAGAACATAGCCAGAACTCATCGGAGGATCACAGCCACCCTGAAGATGACAAAAACAAACATCGACATCATTAGCCTGACATAAGGGAATGAGTATGAAACTGCCAAAGCGAAATCCCCTGGTGATTTTTTTGGAATCCCTGAAAGAAAAGAATCAGGTAGGGGTTGGGATTGCAATTTTATTGGCAGTAATTGTTGCTATGCTATGGGCAAATTCACCTCTGAAAGAATATTACAACGAATTCACCAGCATGGAAATCTCCATTGGGATAAATGGAAGTATCTTATCAGAACCCTTGCTGTTGTGGGTAAATGATGGGCTAATGGCCATATTCTTTCTATTTGTTGGATTAGAGTTAAAACGTGAAATACTAGGTGGAAAACTCTCAAATCCTCGAAAAGCTATACTGCCAATTGGGGCTGCCGTGGGCGGAATGCTCTTACCGGCACTAATCTATTCATTCTTTAATAGTAATGGCATTGGGCAAAGTGGATGGGGGATACCAATGGCCACCGATATTGCATTCGCATTAGGTGTACTGTCTTTGTTTGGGAATCGAGTACCTGTTGCGCTTAAAGTCTTTTTAGTTGCACTTGCTATTGTGGATGATTTGGGAGCGGTATTGGTGATAGCAGTTTTCTATACCTCAGGGATCTCAGAAATGGATTTACTTCATGGTTTCCTTTTTTTCCTGGTACTTTTAGGGGGTAACTATTTTGGAGTCAGGAGCGCCTGGTTTTATTTCATCATTGGTATTGGTGGGGTATGGCTGGCCTTTTTCTTTTCAGGTGTTCACCCTACGGTAGCCGGCATTCTTATCGCTTTTGCTATTCCTGGAAAAGTAAAAATTGACGAACAAAATTATCTGAAAAATCTAACTATCCTTCAACGGAAATTTATTGAGGCCGCACCCATTAAAGGGAGTTTTATTTCTGAAAGTCAACTGGACATACTTGAAAAGATTAAAAGTAAAACCAATGATGCTGAAACTCCATTACAGAAATTAGAACATGGATTAGCGCCTATCGTCGGTTTTTTTATACTACCTGTTTTTGCCCTGGTAAATGCGGGCATTCACATTCATGGTGATATTCTGAATACTTTAAGCCAGCAAATCAGCTTGGGTATAATGGCAGGACTTTTAGCTGGTAAATTTATCGGGATTGCAGGCTTTTCCTGGATTTTGGTAAAATTAAAAATTGCAGAACTTGGGGAAGGAGTGACATGGGGACAACTTTGTGGTGTAGCCTTGATAGCAGGCATAGGATTTACAATGTCATTTTTTGTCACTGATCTGGCATTTCAAAATGAAGAGCTTAGATATATTGCCAAACTAAGCATCCTGTTTACTTCTGTATTGGCGGGTATTGTCGGCTCTTTTATGCTTTGGATATCTTCAAGGCCAAGTTCCCAATATCATTCTATAAGATCCAATACATAAATAGAAAATTCTAAAATCAACACAAACAAAAAACAAAAGGTGATTTCATCATGTTAAACATCAAAATTGTTAGCTGGGCGGCAGGTACCTTTACGGCGGTCAGTTTTATTTTTTGCGTTATTTATGGACTAATAACACCCGAAAGTATTCACATGCATCAGTTTCTGGAAATAGTTCTGCCTGCCTTCGAGTGGATTTCGGCCGGTAGTTTCTTTTTAGGACTTATCGAGAGCTTTGCCTGGGGCGCTTACATCGGGCTGGTCTATGTACCCATTTACAATTTTTTCTACAAACGATGGGGATTGAAAACCGACTGAGGCATGCTCTATCAATCCGAATACACCAGGCTGTTATAAAAACATTCCATGAATAATTTTATACCTGAGATACCGGGAAAATCCGGAATGGATTTTCTCCGGTTGACGCGTACTCTCTGTTCGCTGGCGCTGATTTCGTTCGGCATGATACTATATGAGATAGTGCTGACGCGCATATTTGCGGTCATCCTGAGCTATCATTATGTGTTCGCTGTGTTATCTCTGGCCATGCTTGGTCTGGGTATGGGCGGACTCCTGCTGAAAAAGGGGCAGCGAATCTGGCCATCTGCTGGCACAGATATACTGGCTCTTATTACAGCCCTGGCCACTGGCATAATTACCACACTAATTCTTTACCTGACTCAGGCAGTCCCCGCTACGTGGGGTACATCGATAACCTACACCATCCTGTTTCTGCCGGTAATACCATTCCTGTTTTTCGGCATGACTATCGCCTCATTTTTCCAGAATGCTCCGGAGCGAAGTTCGCTGTTATATGGGTTTGATATTGCCGGTGGCGCATTAGCCGCCCTGGCTGCTGTCCCTCTGCTCAATACAATGCCGGCAACCACGGCGGCATTTATTGTAGTACTTGCCGCAGCGCTGGCTTCGATCATCTTAATGACAGCAGAATCGGCCAGATGGAGCACAGCCTTGCTATCATTAATTGCCTTTCTTTTAGCGGGAGGTGGTATCTGGCTGGCTCCGCAAAGCATTCTCCCGATCAGGAACAACCAGGCCAAGGATATCAATAGGATACTGTATGATTCCTCAGGGAACGGCCGTATTGTCGAAACACGCTGGAGTGCTTTCGGCCAAACAAGTCTTGTTGAGAACGACCAGCTGCCCGATGAAAAAATGATTTATGTTGACGGAGCAGCCGGCACTTCCATGTTCAATTTTCGGGCATTGCTAAATGATTCAACATTGCAAAGTGATTTGACTTCCAATTTCGGGCAGTTTTTCCCATTTTACTTTTTAAATGAGAATGAAAAAGACAGTGCCCTAATTATCGGACCAGGCGGCGGCCGGGATGTATTAGTAGCTCTTTTCGGCGGAGTACAATCTATTACAGCGGTTGAAGTAAATCCCGATCTGGTGCAAATAGTTAAAGATTATGAGGATTTTAATGGCGGTTTATATTCAAAACTACCTAATGTTAAAATAGTAGTAGGGGAGGGGCGCAGTTTTCTTCGCAATACCTCTGAACAGTACGATCTCCTCATGCTGGCCCTGCCGGTAACCAAAAGCAGCCGCAGTATCGACGGTTATGCCCTTACCGAAAACTACCTGTTTACCGTGGAGGCTTTCAGCGATTATCTCGACCGGCTTACGCCCGAGGGTAGAATTATTTTTGTAACACATGGCAATGCCGAACTTTACCGGCTGTTGGGGTTGACCCTGAAAGCTTTTGAAGAAAGGGGAGTTTCAAACCAAGAGGCTATGAAACATATATATGTGGTTTCCAAGCATGACATGCCTGCATTAGTAGTGAAAAAAACATCCTTTGAAGGTAAAGACATGCAGGAAAGACACGCTGCCCTACATCAGTTGGAATATGATCAGGGTGATTATTTTATACCGTTCCAGGAACAAGCTGCCTTTTTGCTACCTGTGCCGGATGATTCAACTTCTACTATTGAATGGAGGATGTTCGATCAAAACCTATATAATCTTTCTGATGGAACTATGACTATGGAGGATTTTGCTAAAAAATTCCCTCTAAATATATCCCCGGTTTATGATGACAATCCTTTCTTCTATAACTTTGACAAGATATTACCCTCTCCCTTCCGCCAGCTATAC